>Ga0325414_1001147_pt1 | contig 24799 bp, 8 predicted proteins | sample PopdelMetagenome_8_FD_206183 | JGI IMG/M metagenome (GOLD analysis project Ga0325414, IMG submission 206183) | Populus deltoides microbial communities from Bellville, Georgia, United States - Leaf-PdKOR-R3 | ecosystem: Host-associated > Plants > Phyllosphere > Phylloplane/Leaf | place: USA... | reverse complement strand
TTGTCATCGAACTTGAGCGGCAACTGGATGGGAGATAGAGTTATTTATCATTTCCTGTAAAGTTTCCATGATATAGGAGAATGGGGGACGTTTAGAGGGCTCACTGCATTGAAAGGAAAGTCCATTAGAATATGACGGAACGGGGAGAGAGATATTAAAGGCAGGCGCTGTATATTAGTTAGTTCCTTGTCCTGAGTAGGGTTTCTTGAAGATAAACAAATTTCACAGTTGAGAGATAAAATTAGTCCATAAACTCTTTGGAACTTGATGTAATTATGATCATCCACTTACTTATCCAAGCAGACATCAATCAAGGCAGCCACTGAAGGATTTACACTGCTTGGAATCTCAAGCCTTTGGCCCATAAAACCAACAGCTTCAATGATCTACAACAAAATATAAGACACTCATTTAACATTAATAATAGCATTTGGGTTCTGTATAATGCAGAACCATGTGTATGTTAGCATCCAGTTCCAGATGACTACAATAATTCTAGTTACAGACTTCATCTCTGGCAGCAGCCAGTCAGATATCCTTAAATAATAAGGAACAATCAACACCCTTCACCAGTTGACCCTTCCCTGGGACTTTATTTCTTAACAAGGCATTTTCCTTGAAGGTCTCACATCCATTCTCAAGTTCATAAATATAACTTGATTAAGAGAAACTGATTCTATTGTATCATCTGTGTACGAGTTTGTAAGCAAATTGTGAAAGGAAGCATGCTAAAGCAAATTACCTGTGCTTGTTTTAAGTTTCTCCAGGGCTGTTGCAGGGTCATAAGTTCCCACAAGATTACACCAAAGCTGTAAACATCTGATTTCTCATTTGATCGCTCATTACGGAGTACTTCTGGGGCCATCCACTCGGGCTAAAGAAGAGGAGCCAGAATTGTAAATTTAGGTTTGTAACCCAATCCATGCTTCCTTCATATAACATACAATAAGAAAGTGCATGTAACAACTTAATGATTCCAAAGTAGCACTTACTCTCCCTGCAGCATTTGTTGATGAAATATATGTCTTTGCTTTTGATCGTGAGAGACCAAAATCACAAATCTGGATAAACATTTTCCAAGTGGAAACAATGTTAGGCTCCTCATGCATAGCATGTAAATGATCATTCCCACTGAAAAAAGGTCATGAGAAGTGTCCACATTTTAGTTGTAATAAAATTAGCTTGCTCTTTATTATTTCTTAAGGGTAGAAGAGGCTGCTTGGGTCATTTAGTTATTTTAATTCTATTCTAAGAACTAATTAGAAACTTCAGCATTATATGCTAAAAATTTGGGGAGGAATCAACAATGGATTAGCTGTTGCAGTCCTTTGGGCCTTTGTCAAAGGGAGATTTAACTACTGCAACTAATTTAGGGCCAAATAGCGTGGAGAGGGGGGGGGGGCATTATTTTTGGGTTTAAGATTAAAGGTTTTAATTCTTGAGCAGAGCAGCAAGTTTCTAAGCATATTATTGGAGAGAGGAAAAACTTTATCCACATATCACAGTTTAGGAATGCTAACCTTTACCGTATATGTACTGTCCACCAAGAGATTTAGAGATTTCAAATCTCGATGAACAATGGGAGGTCTAAACTGATGAAGATAGTTCATTCCCTTAGCCTGTACAGAGAAATAAACAACCCCTAAATCCAGGAAATTTTTTATTCACTTCTAGATGATGATGTTAAGGTTCCAATTTTTTTCTAGCAATTGTTCCGCTGATTATCTATTTTTCTTAGAGACAGAAATATTAGCCAAAAGAAAACAGCATACCACATCATATGCCATATTTAAGCGGCGCCTCTCATCCAGTATCAATGCAGCATCATTCATATGTAAAAGTTTGTGCAAGCTGCCTCTGCAGTGTCCAAAGAAAATTATTCACATTAATACAGAGTTGATTTCCTAAAAAATATCTACTGATTCATAGAAAGAATCTTAATACCTTGATAAATACTCCATAACTATGGACAAGTTTGGGGGCTGGGTAACAGCACCCATAAAAAGAACGATATTTGGATGTCGCAAACGTTTCATGATAGCAACCTGCCAAACAAAATCAATGTCATTGAGTAAAAATTCAAACCACAAAAAACTCGAGTCACTATTAGCTCTATAAAAAAAGATGCTGAAATTTTCTTTTCTTTTCTATTCTTTGATCCTTTTGTGTTTTGGTGAGGTTTACTTTTAGCAAGCATGGTATAGGTACCTCACTCAAAAATTCCTCAAAGCGCTCTGCATGAAATTCTTGCTCCTCAAGAATTTTGACAGCAACATCCTGATCATATTTGATATTTTCAGTGCTAATGAAGAGCAAAGCACTAAAATCAATATTCGGAGCTTCAACAAAGAATTCGTTATATTATGGCAATAACACCCATAGAGCTGATAGAAACATTCAATATGAATACATTGTTGAAATTTACTAGCTATATCACTAAGAGAGGTAACGTAAAGAGAGGGTTATTGTTAAATGATAGTTTTAAGAAATTTAATTTATTACATTCTAGAGGAGTGCTGGAGATGCAAACGAAGATCATTTTCATCTCAACATCAAATTAATAGCTGATCAAGACCAATTGCCAATTTTGTCTCAATAATGAGAATGATTAGTGTCAAACTACTGCTTAAGCAGAAATCAGAAAAGGCACGGAAAGAACTGCAGGACTAAGACAAGAATTGACACGCTCAAATGATAACTTCTAGACACAAGAATGATTTCTAATCAACACAAGATTATTTTGCATATTCTGAAGAATACATAAAATTGCTACTCTAGATATCCTAACTGCTGTTATAGGTCTACCAACCATGATACAAGGTAGTCCTGCAAACAATATCCTCCCAGAAATCCTGAAGAGAAAATGACAAGAATGGAGATTGGATTTTTGGAAAGGCACCAACTTTTATAGCAGAATCTACATTAGAACACCATTTCGCTGCTGGGTTTTCTTATAGATAACATATAAAAAGAATCTTGGTATCTCATCAACAACAGCAATCATAGAGATGAAAGATTCTGTGATATAAGAACCACAATATATACATATTCAAAACAAGCAAAACAAAATGCCAAAGATTATGAGATATAAGAAAGAAATGTTTACCGAACCACGCCAGTCAGCATGATAGACAGTTCCAAAAGAGCCTGAGAAGCATTTGTCAGTATCCTTCATGAATGAAATCTCACTGAATTGACAAACTAAAATACATTGGACGCATGAAGGCGATACTAATAGCTACCATAGCATGCAGTGGTGAAGTCCTCCCAAAGTTCAAATGAAAAGGTACCTGATCCAATTTTATTCTTCAAAAGAAGTTCACTCCAGGGTACATCCAAATCTTCCTCTTCAAGATGAAGTTGATTGTTTGATTTACTTGGTATTGACTGGTTTAATTCCATGAACAACAAATTATTTGTAGCAACACGCTTGGCATTAGAGACGACAGGATCTGTATATTTTTGCCTAACTGGTAGGACAGAACTTGACAGAGAAGTGTCACGGTTGTTGCTTGAAGTGGGTAGAAGGTTCTTCTTGTCTTTACCGAGCCTTGAAATAAATTTGTCATCTTCATCAATAGTAGTGCCTGCAAATCCAAGGTTTAGAAAGTGTCAATAATAGATTACTTCACTGAATCACAATTGTCTTTAAATACCATTTACAAGCATGACTTGCCATTCTAGCATTTCCTTTGGCAGGTCAGACTCAGAGTCACTGTCAGACACATCATATGTGCTGTAACTAATCATATTGAGCATTACAATCAGAATATTTTAGCCTTTTCTTTTTTGTTAAAAATTCTTTATCTTATTTAAAAACTATTACAGTTCGATAAAGTTTGATCATAAGAGATGAACTTATTCTTTAGTTATTTACTTCAAAGCAAATGATCAGAGTATCGTATAATAAATATGGTTCTGTAGATACTTCGAGATAACTGGAAATTCCAATTTGAAGTCACAGAGCAAGTACTCTGCATCTCAAACAATTATGAAAATGTGTAGGGGTTGTTCGAGGAATAGGATAAACAAATATATTAAATAATGCACAGGTTTCTCCTCATCTCAACTGATTATGACAAATAAATGCCAAAGTGATCAATCATGTATTCTAAAATATTATAGCGATGCATGTATGAAGTAGATAGGGAATCACCTGAAGAAGAATTATCAAATACAAGATTAAGTGGCTGGCTGTCAAGGAAGTAGAGTTTGGCGAATGTCCTGAAGTCCTCGGTTGTTTGATTAGATTTAAACCTTGGATGAGACAATGGAGAAGAAACTAAGATTGAAGATGAACAATTAAGCGAGGAATCAGGCTGGCTTAGGGCTCCTGGATTTCTAAGCAAGTCAACAAAGTATTCCCTGAGGATTATGAAATTAATTCAGAGATCAACCACTCCATGGACCTTTCATTTCAACAATTATAGAGCAATAGACCTACCATAAAAGAAAAACTCATACAGTAATTCCCTAGATAGGTCTGCCATTCAACCTTCAAAAGGCACACTCGCAATTTCGAAGAAATGATCTTGAAAAACAAAAGCAACCATCAATTATTCTCATATCCTCTCACGGCAGCAATTACTTAAGCAACTTTGATTAACTTTTGGACAGAATGGAAAAGAATCGAATGCTGGTGGAATGAGAACTTCACCCTTGAAAGAAAGCCATTCCACCATTCAGACAACCATAGCAGACAAAAGTATAGTTAAATGGTGAATGGCCATCTATGATTATGCAGATGACACCCTTTCTAACCATGTCAACAATAGCTGGTATAATGTGGACTCCGGTTATGCAAAGTATCAGGGAGAAACAATGCTTGCTGTTTGTGTAATCATTGCAGTTCAAGCCATATAAATAATGTTTCCTCAAATATCCAAGAAAAACGATCCACCCCACCAGCATTATGCAGGAGATGCTAAAGTAGACAGTGCTCATGTCAAAATTTCAGTATGCTCATTCTTTTCCTGCCAGTTTCTTTTGAGAGAAAAGTTTCTGTCAGAGCAAGGGGTTCCATTCATTTATTTTTACCAGGCACATACTAACGGTCAATTAAGAAATAATTCACTTGGACAAATTAGATGATAAGGAAAGGAAAAATAAAAATGGCTCAAGCTCAACTGCAAGTACAAACAGGTCCAATGTAAGAACCCGGATGAATCTTACAGCAATCCAAGATTCACCCATCCTCTCCCATTCTTCACTTACCACTTTGCACTACATACCACTAAAGATATCAATATATTTACCAACCTCCAAATATTGATTTACTCGTATTTCAAAGCTCTATTGCTCCACAGTTCCAACCTCCTATGTAGTGAAATTCAAATAAATATATGGTTGAAACTGCATACCTGTCATTACCAACTTGTACCAGACAGGATGAAACGACATCCCTTCTGCAGTATTTACATCCTTTAACAATTCTGCAAGGCAAGTTAATCGAGTCTGCTAATACCTGAAAAAAATCATAATTCAAGAAATGTCAATAGAGACATTTATAGTTTGGAAGACATAAATACATCCAATAATTAAAGGAAAAATATATGATCAATATGTTGCATTTTTCCATTCAACATCCAAATAATATGTATTTGATACAAACATGGGCAGCATTAAAATGCTGCAGAATGCAATGAACAAAAACAACGAAGTTGTGAGATTTACTTTAAACAGCAATGCACGATGAACACAAAGGCCAATGGATAAGCTTCCAATTGGAAGCACAACAGAACGGAAGCGCCTTTTCATCACTTCAGTACATTCCTTCCAGCATTCGGCAAAGGCATTATCATCTTCATTGAGGACTACACCCCTGAGACAATAAAGAAAAACCTTGTTCACAAGAATCCTAATACTCATTCACTGAAAACACCCGAAACTGATCATAACTCAAGAACTCACCCCATAAGATTACAAACAACAATCGCAAGGTGTTTAACCACATCTTCGGTTGTACTCAAGCTGCTCGAAAGACCAATAACTCTATTATGTACCTCCTTCAAACCAGGATCCCTGAATCTATCAATCAAAACCACTCCTATTGACAAATCATTAACAGCCTTTAATGATTCAAAAGATGGGACACGACTATCGGCACTTATGCTCCATGTATAAGGATCCAATCCATGGATCACATAAAACCCATCTGGAATTCTATCAAAGTATGACAAACTTCCATTCACCTGATACAAATATAACCGAAAACACACACACACACAAACTTCAAAACACGTTTGCAGTACAAAATTTATTAAAAAAAAAAAAGCAAAGGAGAAAATCATAAAATATTTAAGAACATAAGCAGTAAAATTTTCTTGAAATCACGTCAACAAAATCTTTCTCCAAGCTCCGAAAAGAAATCTCAATTTTTATGGGGCCCACTTCAGAGAGATATGCTCGTGCAATGAAAAGTATGAAAAAAAAAAATTACCCAGAATCGATGAGAAAGAGACTCGGGAGAATAAGGAGGAAGTCCTCTTTTAGTATTGTCACTAGAACTGAAATCCAAGAAATAGGGATCATTAGCTGAAGCAGCCTGTGAAGATAACCTCAAAGCAAGAGCAAGCTGTAACTGATAACTCTCTTCAGTTTGCTTAGCCCGGCTCTTAATTGTTGCCTCTCCTCCACACCAACTATCCATTCCAAACCCTCGATTATCAGTTACTGTACTTGAACTTGAAGTCTGAGTATTTGAACATGGAAGAGACTTTGCAGTTGCTAGAAATGGAAATGATTTTCTGGCATGGATTTTTGGTTTAGCTTGGAACTGAATGGAATTCACTCGAGGAAAGTAAAGGAGAGGAGAGGGAATTTCTTTCTTTTCCTTAGTTCGGTGGTGGGCGTTTGGTGGGGTCCAGTTTGGATGTTATGAGATTCTGCCAAGTTCAGTGAATGGTTGGGGTATGATTTTGTGCGGGTGGGTGGCGGGTGAAATTGGGATAGGGGTGTCACTGATTGGTTGTTTTTTCAATTCTTCTGTGATTTGATTGGTTCCTGTTCCTTGTTGCATTCATGGGTGTGTAACAGGCAGGTTTTCCGGTCAGTAGCCCGTTAGGGATCTTGACCTCTTGACGTGAATATTTAGTTAATTTCTTACTATTTGATTTTAACAGTAGGAGGATTTTTTTAATTCAAAACCTTTTTTTAGCACTTTTTTATGGCCAATCATTTAAGTTGTCTGATTAAAAAAAAGTATTGAGAATAACGAAGATAAAGAATGGGTGTTAACTATGTCGCTGTTTGATTTAGAATAATAAAAAAAAAATGGTTAAGTCCACCAAAGTTGTAAGAACATAAATTAAAAATTAGGAGGTAAATTATCAGAATCATCTTCTTCTTTATTTTTATTTTTATTTTTTACATGGAATTATTAAATTCAGTTTTAATTAAAAATTTGAGATTTAAAATTAAACTCAAGTTAAGGTCCTAATTAAATAAAAAAAATATCAATTTAATAAAAATTAATTAATTTGATTGACACATCTAAATTTCAGCGAATAACATTAAAAATACTAAATGATATTATTTTAATTAAAATATTTAATTTAAAATGATGTTTGATGTAGTCTTTATTTTTATTTTTTACATGGAATTATTAAATTCAGTTTTAATTAAAAATTTGAGATTTAAAATTAAACTCAAGTTAAGGTCCTAATTAAATAAAAAAATATCAATTTAATAAAAATTAATTAATTTGATTGACACATCTAAATGTCAGCGAATAACATTAAAAATACTAAATAATATTATTTTAATTAAAATATTTAATTTAAAATGATGTTTGATGTAGTTTTTGTTTTTGTTTTTAGATGTTTTTCAAAAATAATTTTAACTTTAAAAGAATTAATTAATTTTTTTGTAATTTTTTATAATTTTACTAAATTAGTATAAAAATAAAAAATAATTCATTTTAATATAATTTTAAATAAAAAATATTTTAAACCACAAGTTCTAAATTAAGTACGATGTTAATCTAGTGACCACATGACCCATCTTATGCCTTCCTGAGAGAGGGTGTACTTGTCTATCATATCATTACAGGGAATAATTCTTCACTGATCCTGACTTCATAGACAAATAAGCACTCCAAAGCATATACAAGAGGAAAACAACAACCACACCAGGAAAACAGTCAAGATATGAAGAAAAAAAATAGTTAAATTGCCCTTTTTCTTTCCTTTTCTCGTTCTAGCAAATACTTTCATGATTTTCGAATCGTGTGGGGTCTTAGCGAAGTCATTGAAAGTAAAAGAAACACTAGACTATACATGCTCCACCATGATAAATCATGAGTCAGCATTTTATTTTTTATCTATAAATAAAAGTCATTTTAAAAAATATAAAGCTATGATACATATAAAATCTAAAAAGCTTGAATTTAATAATTAATCAAATCCAAGATAGAAAAGTCTAACGAGCACAATATACTAAAAAAAAAATTAAATTTGATAATTAATCAAATTCAAAATAGCGATGGTCTAGTTAGCATATCAAACTTAAAGAATTTAGACTTGACAATCAGGTAAGTCTAAGATAACAAATGTTTAGCGATCATACTAGGCTCAAAGCATTTGAACTTGGCAATTAGCTAAACCCAGAGCAACATGAGTCCAGCAAACATATCAAACCCAAAACATTTGGATTCAACCATTATTGGGTTCTAAAACTATATGTCTAATCCTAAACTATCCTCTTAAATAAAAGTATTTAAGGCTTAACAAACCATCATGTCTCTCCATGTAAAATATTCATTCATACTGATACAATGTTTTTTCTTTACTCATATACGTATACAAGGTCTCTTAATGAACCTACCATATTTAATATTATATTAATGATATGTAAGAAATATTTATTTCTATTAATATTGCCAAGAGCATATATTAGAGCTTTATGGTCATTCTCTTCTCTGAAAACTTTTATATCTTAAAATAAATTAATAGATTTCAGAGTATTGACTAATTTAAAATTTAAAAACAAACATCTTTGTTCCTGAGTTTAAGACTTTCTCAAGTCATTTATTGTCTTTCTCATAAATATACTGACTTTATTATTGAAGAGTCTTTAAGTTTTCTTGATTGAGACTGTTTTTATATATACTCGAGCTTCTATCATAAATCTAGAATTTCATAGTCGAAAAAGAAAAAATCTATACATCAGAATATATCAATTAACTACTTTCTTAAATACTAAATAACTTATTATTTACAAGGATTTTGATACATTATAAAAAATGCACTAACGTAACCTTGGTTTTGTACCATGTGTTAATTTCTAGCAATCCAACTACAGTTTCGTGCCTCTCCTGCCATTCTTTTTTCTCTCCAGTATATTTAGTCAATTCCAAGTGTACATGATCACAACAGGTATTTTACTTCTTGGATATCCCCGTGATATATTAAAAGCTAAAATTAATTAAGTGCACAATCAATGCTTTTAAAAGAATGAAATATTTTCAATTTCAATTATATTTTTTGTTACAGAGATAAAGACATGAGGAATGATTATAATTTCAAGAGTACAATAAGATATATCTTATTCTTTATTCTTGTTATATGTTTCTCTTCTATCATAATACAATAATCAAATATTAATTCAAACTTATGAGATTTTTTGAAATCCAAAGCAAGAATAGCATTTCTTAAAGACTGGTGAATTTACTGACTTCTTTTTGACAGGCTCCAATGGCATTTTCACCGGCTTCTCTACGGAGTTCGTGAGCCGAGCATGGGATGTAGATGACAAGGCTGTGAAGTCCCTTGTTGGAAGCCAGTCAGCCAAAGGGATCATCAAGCTTGATGGAACCTTGAAGATGCATGAACCAAAGAAGGAACACCGTCAAGGCATGGTATAAACATTAGGAACAATCCCTTTATACTTCATTCCCAAATATGCTTGAAATATCAAAGTTCCACCAACAAATTCGTACTTGTATTGTAAGATTAAACAGACGGCCCACCATTATAAAACTCCGTTCTTTCAAACACATCACACAGGCTCTTGAACCTTCCCTTTCCTTCTGTGATTTTTCATAGCTCCAATGTACACTCCTTCGAGCAGACTATTGTCGATTTCCATCCTCATGCCCTCGAAATTCCCAATAAACCCAGGTTTCTGGATAATGCACTCGTAAGTTAACAAATTGTGCTTGAACCCATCTTCCTTCTTTTACTTTGTTGAACATTTCAAGGACTCGCAGAGGATCCTTTGGTTCTTCGAGATCGAGACTGCTGCATAATGTTTATGGAGCAAAGCAGCACTCATCCCAACATGTTTATCAAAGACTCATGCTCCTTTTTTTTCACACGCTGGATTGCGACGTGTATTTTGTGAGCAGCAAATAATTCTTAAATCGCATACCTTAAAAGAGCTTGTCTGGCCCCATTTTTTTAGCTTTTATTGATTTGCTTTAAAATAAAGCATTAAAAATGTGTTTTTATTAGTATTTTAAAAGTTAATTGGTTAAGAGTGAAAAATGATTTTTTTTAATCAAAAACATTTTAAAGGTATACTAGCTTCCATTTGAAAAGTATAAGAATTATAATTTTTTTTATATGGATATTACTTACTTCATTTAAAAAGATAAAAATAATATTAAATATATTTTAAAACTGTCTAGCTTAAATGATTTGTACTCTATACTCATTAATAAACTAATATTCAACTACACAATTAGTATCTTTTAATATTTTAAAATTAGCTAAAATCAAGCATGTTAGACTCAGCTTGTATGGATCTTAGGTAAATTATTTATAGTTTTTTTTTCACTAAAAACATATAATGTCCTGGTTATTATGTTTTTTATGACGTTTACTTTTTTTTTTCAAATAAAGGATTTATTTATTAAGTAATTTATTTAGTTTACTATAGAAAATGTTTAATTTTATACTTATATATTTAACAATGATTTTAATTCAAGTATTTTTATCAATAGCACAACACAATAACTGTAATATAATACAAAAATGTAACACAGGATAAATAAATTTTAAATTTATTGCACGAAATGCTTTAACATGCCAGCTCACGCTATATATCTTTACATCTCAAAGACATATTTTAATTTTTTATTTATCGTTTGTGTTTCTAATGCCATGATGTTTTCACTACACCCTCTTTAAAATAATTCTTTAAATTAATTGATCACCGGAAGCTAAATCATCGAAGACCTTCAAAGTGTCTCACAACATTAAAAAATCTAAAAATCAGGGGTACTATCAAAAACGTTTTGAACCATGGGGTAAAAAATGGAACATCCCGCAACCCACAGGGGCAAAAATAGTTCATCCTCAGCCGCAAGAACACACGTGTCGACATATAAGCCACGGTTTCACAAAAATCCCGAGAACCCCATCCACAACCAAAGCAGAAACTTTCAAAATCACGATCAGAGGGAAAGGGAAAACAAAAAGGCGGCAAACATTGAAAGAGAGCACCAGCAAGGAAATCAAATCCATCCCCGGATATGAAATATAAAAATAACAAATATAATAATTTCCAAAACCCTTCCCCTTAAGTTCTCTCTTCATATCCGCCCCCCCCCCCTCTCATCATCCAGAGAGAGAGAGAGAGAGAGAGAGAGAGAGAGAGAGAGAGTTTCCGTGTCTCGATCGTGCTCTTACTTCTCAGGTACGCAGCTTCGATCTCCGAGTTCGCTCGAATTTCTCCAATTCCAAACCCTAACTCCTCGCGTCTCTGTTTCTCAGCTTGATTTATCCTCCTTCTTGTTACTGCAGAATATCGGCGAAAACGAGTTGGCGTTGATGAGAATTTAAGCGCAGGTAATTTGAACTTCTGATTGCGTTATTATTTTAGTCATCGGTCGCGATTTCTGTTATTGTTGCTGTTTATTTGTTTTTGATTGCGATTTACTGTCGTTGCTGTTATTGATTTTTTGGAATTGTGAGCACGTGTTTGTTTGGCTGCAGAGAAAAAACGATTAGATGCACCGTGCTGGAATCGATCGAGCTAAGTTTTTTTTAGCGTAATTTAAATTACCGAGCATGATTTTTTCGTGTTTTTGTTTTTCTTCTGAATATGTCTCTGCTTTATTTTTTTAAAACGGCGACGAGAAGTTAATATCAGTTTTTGTTAGAAGTCGATCAGATTGATTGCTTGTGAAATGTTTGTGATTTGATTGATGAATTGCTTGAGGTAGGTCATAAATGTGTTGGTTTGTTGATCTAGTGGATTAATTGTGTCTGGCTTAGCTAAATAGTTGAATGCATAGGATTATGATGTTATGTGCTCTTTTGTTTTATAAGCAAGTGATGGAGGGTTTTTTTACCAGGTGTATATGTTAATTGATTGATGAATTTGAATACCTGTTGGTTCGAAATACAAGCAGGCTTTGAAATAGTCTTAAGAATTGAGATTTGAATGCCTGTTTAATAGATGGATGCGCATAAGTTCTGTACGTTTTTTAAAGGAGAGTTTAATAGATATCGTTCTACTTCTTTTTGGTGGTCGGTGGGGGGGGGGGGTTGATATTGATTAATTATTGAACAAGGGCTCTGTTTTGAGCATGATTTGAAAAAGAATCAGGTGAGGGAGAGAGAGATTTGCCGCTACTCACTACTTTTTAAAAATAGCTCTGATTCGAGCATGAATTGAAATAATTTGGATGACAGGAGTGTCGCTCACATTGACTAGTTTCTTAAGAATGGCCCTGTTTTGAGCTTGAATAGAAAAAAAAAACATCTTAAAAACTATGAAATCAACTAAATTCCACTAGCAATGTCATCCTATAATTACACATGAAAATTCTCTCAGCTGGGTTTGGATCCTGTAAATGGGATCGCATCAACTACATCCCATTAGCGATGCTATCCTACCACTTCAATTGAAATTTGTGTGCCCAGCTCGGATATTGTAATGCATCTCATGTTAGAGGAAGAACACTTGAATCTACAACAGAATGTTAGTCAAGGATCTTTCTTCTTCACAAAGCTTGCCATGTCTATTAAACAAAAAATAAGGTAGCAATGTCTTGCTGGTCAGAACCATTGCTGTTAAACTTCGCATGCTGCTCTCCTGCTTGTCATTTTTTCTCGTTCTTTGTCTTTACCAACCTACTTACTGGAAAGTGTAACCTGGCCTTGAGAGGTCGGGGTGCTCTTGTTTTCTGGTCGAACCCCCTCACACAAACAAATCCTGCAAATAAAGTTTCACCAATGGACAAAGTCAAGCTGACTGAAGGTTGCCAAGTGTATGAGACTAGAATTTAACAATATCCCGGCATGACTGGGAAGGTGTCTTTCATATGTCAGGATTTTATTAAATACTGAAAACAGCATCGGATACCTTTCCAAAAGCAGTGCTGAACTCCTTCTGTTGAAAGTCCTGGGAAAAATAATGAGTTCTTGTTAGCCAGCCTTCTCCTTTGTAATTTAGTTGGAATGTTAATGCACTAACATTGTCTTGTACCTTTAAATATCGATGGTACAGAAGTTCCAAAGTAGACAATCCGTCTTGGCAAATTCCATATCAAACTTCTTGGAACATCAATTGGGTTTAGGCTAGATTCATGATCTGCAAACATCTGCAAGGTAATTGCAGATTCACTTGATAATTATTTATTGAAAAGTTTATGGCTTTAAATTCTGGCATACATAGGATGGGCAGGGTTTCCTGGTCATTTGGAGGAAATAGGAGAATTACACAAAGTTTTAGTAGTTTTACCTCGTTCACTTGAAAGTATGTTCCATTCAGCGGGAAGCTTCCTCTCATCGCTGTTCTACAAGGTATCTGTATATGTGGTAATAAAAATATCAGTATGCAAAACATGTAGTTAACTAGAATGCTGGGGCTTCCATGATGATTATTTATGTACCACAAAGATGGATATACTCACCAGAAGTGTTCCTCTTACTGTTTGTGAATTAGCTTCTCTGATACTGTTGCATGAAAAACATATCTTTTCATTGCACAATTTGTTTGGTTCGCGGGACTGACATTGTTGTTCAGGTGGCTCAATTGAATTTGCAGTTTCACCTGAATAATAAGATATTGCTTAGTAATACTTCAAGACAGTGGCATCTTTTACTCATGAGAGGAGCATTCCTACTTCTTGTCACATCATATAAGTAGAATGCTTGCTACTTTGGTAAATCATATTAACACGCCTGAAGCTTTGCAACATGCTCCAACAGTAATTAGTTCTCTAAATACAGTACAGGTAGTCTGAAATTCGTTTTAGTTGCTGTTGAAACCATTGAAAGTCACAGTTTTTGTGCTTACCTGGTGTCCATATTGCTAGAAGGTATGGACTAGGATCATCAGGTTCTCTTTTATCCATCTGCAAGTTCTATAAAGTGGCTCAGTGGCTGTTAAATAAAGCATGTAGTTTCAAGGGAATAAAAATGTTAGAAAATGGAAGGAAAACTAACCCCCTGAAGGAGAGGATGTGAATCTGGAAGTTCATACCTGCATAACATCACGAAGACAAAGTGTGAGATGCATCATTTAGGACCTCATCCATGGTCCAAACTCCCCCTCAACATTTTATACTAATTAATGGAGCAGGCTGTGAGTTTGAAATCTGGCTTTCTGCCATTATTTTGATACCTGAGGTCTTCTGTTTTTTTAGAACTTTTTTTTTTTTTCATTTCCAAGTACTACTGTTGCATGATGTGCATGGTGCCAATAGTTGGTTCGGTTTATCACATGTTCGAGATGATTTTTGCTAACCTTATATAGTTTTGTATGAATCTGTCTTTGATTTGTTGAGCTGTATGGATGTTACTAGTAAATCATTCTGTTATTGGTTATGAGCAACAATAGAGCTTTTATAAAATAACTATTAAGCATAAGGACCAAGAAAAAACTTAAAAAGGTGGAGGAACTCAGTTCCAACCTTGATTATGAGAAGATTTTACTTACACTTGGTGTTCTGTCCGTAGGCGACTAACATTCTTCAATTTGGGTGTGGGGATAGAAGCATTTGGATCCAAAGCAACTAATGCTTTGGACATGTCGTATTCTTGGAGCTCCATGTTTGAATGTATATAATTCTGTAAATTCTCAGTAAACTCTTCCATGTTGAGTTTTATTGTGGGTATTTCATCAGGATCTTCCCCGAAGTCCTCAATATCAGTCTCTGCTAATTCAGTCTGCTCTTGATCTGGTGTTACTGGCTCTTCAATTATGGGCTCACAACTGCCAATATCAAACCCCACACTTTTATGTTGGTTGTCCTCAGGTGGAAGTAATGGCATGGGATTGATGACTATGCTTGGGCTTTTTTCAGGCATAAAGGGAACGGTTGAAGTTGTTATATCCTTTGTTTCTGGTCCAGGTAGTGCAAGCCTTGCACTGCATCAAATAGAGCACGTATTTTCCTTTGCTTTAAAAAATCAAAAGTATGCCTGTTATGCATATTAAGAAACGAGGTACTTGGTTTTGAGAAAATGAAATTTAACTTGTCTATATAGATCTCTTGTTATCTCATCCATTGATCTCTTTCAGCAATTATCAACACTAAATTTTCTTTTACTTCGTTTTCCCCTCCTACAACTAGGATAGATCAAAGATGGGATGGTCATTATTTACTTTTTAGCCTGGAAGAGTTGGTAAAAATCTTTATATATCTATGGCCTGGACAAGAATGCATGCTTACCCAATATGAGAAACAGAAATGTTTTTTTCAAGGATTGTCTTCAATGAAAAACTCCTTTTTCAAACATCTTGTCTTAAACTGAAGTAAAATTGTGGCCCCTCATGTGCAACTGACTCGGAGATCATGAATAATTTTGGGTCATAGATCATGTATTTTTAATTGAAACACTACCCTACCTCTTTGTTGCTGCAAGAGAGCAGTCAACCACAATGAAAGTAGCATAGCATGACATTGCGAATTGCAATTAATTTTCCTCCTCACTAACTTTTATTGCTACAAGTGACCGGTCATTTTGTTTATTTTATTCTAGTTGTGGTGTTTCTAAGTTATACCACGCTAATTATATTTCATGTGATTGAATACTGAAATGGTCAACCTTGCAATGTTTTATATTTCAAAATTATATTTTTTGATGGCTAGCATAATATTTGTTACATGCTGTTGGCAGTCAGAGAAGATATGCAAACCTTGTGAAGGCACTTGCAAAATGTCTACATTCTGCTCTCATGGGACATGCATTACAGTTGGGTCTACTCTTTGTGCAAAAGACCTGCATAAGTTAAAGCACGGGTATTTTGATGCTTTTCAGATGCTTAATCACGAAGAGTACTCTGATTAATATGCTATCAAGTGCCAAAATGAGTATACCTTTCCAAATGTGATCATCTGGTAATGTAATTCATACCTGTAATCCCATAAAAAAAGATGGAAATCAACAAATCTTATCTGAATAAAAAAAAAAAAGCATGATCTTTATGCATGGAGAGTACAGCTTTCGATGAACAGAATGGCTCCAAGGAAGAGTCATGTGATTACAGTGTTCTTTGATCGAGTTTGCACAATCTTGGCCAGAGATATTTTTGAATTGACTCGAGTATTGGGTACCTAGAGGGAATTTGGTTAGCATTTTTGGTGAACTAGAAAATTTTGGTGTCAATTTTGTTACATATAATACTTACAGTTCTAGCAGGTGCAACTGCAGTGACTCTGGCAGTGGCTGGAGAGGGACCCATCCCAGCCGAACTGCTATTCTCCCAACATTTGTGTCAACCTTTACAAACAGGCAATCGAATCATTTGAATTGTACAAATTTGCTATCTCTTGTAAGTTCAACATTATCTGTTTTTTACACATGAAACTCACTGGGAATGCAAGATGATGAAGTGTTAGGAGCCGCACACACTCCACGCTTTTCAACCCCAACCCCCGTATACTTAGCAGATAATCCCTGAAAAATAAAGATATTTCAGAAACCGGGGAACATATTATGACATTTGATGAATCGTTTGCTATCTTTTGCTTAAATTTTGTTATGAGCAGCTTCACATTGACATACTGGAATAATCAATACTTTTGAGTAGGAACTCTAATATTTGGGGTGGCTTACTTTGCCTGGCCAGGGGGCACATCTCTTAACCATTCCAAATCAATGCTTCCATGTTCCCTTACCAGTCGGTTTAGGAATTCCTGCAATATTGTGCAACCATTATTAACATGTTTTATCTGTGCCTTGAGTTCACACAATCCACCATGAGCAAGAGAACAGTTCACAAAGCCATTTGAAGAGGAAAGAAAGGTTATTAAGGCTTGAGGTTAAACATACTAAAATACCTGGATTCGTTCTGCTAGAATTTTATTCATCCCTCTTTCTTTGATGGCTTCAGAAATCTCGTGGACTCCAGCACATCGCACTGCTTCATAGTCCAAGGAATCCATTGTGTCTTCGGTTCTATCTTTTCTTCCATTTGTCTGCACTTGCTTCCTTAAACTATCCCAGTCAAATACATCTGCTTTCTCACTCTCAACTTTTCCTTTTCTAGCTTTTGAGGCATTTGCATTTGACTTGAGGTTTTCCCTGTTATCAGGATGTACTTTCTCCTTTGTATTTGGGTCAACCACTATGTTTTCTTGGGGTGTTTGCTTATTCACGGAAGTGATCCTCTGAAAATCAAGAATGTTTTCTGTGAGTCTGGGGACATTCGAGATGTGCTGTGTGTAACTGTTTTGCTTCTCAGGCAATGTTTCGGCAAGATTTACAGGTCCACCAGCTGACATGCTTTGCCATTGCAAGGTCTCATTCCTCTCATTAACTTGATTTTCATGGTAAGGCTGAAAACTGTTTTGTTCATACATTGATTGCTTTCTGTAGAGAGAATGTTGGACTGCTAGTGGAGCTTCTTGATACCTTGGCAACTCGTATTCCCTGGCAGCTTTTTTACCCACACTCGCAGCCTTTTGTCCAACAGTTTTGCTTGAGCAGCTTGCAGCCTTTTCTTTGTTGAATCTGGAAGAATTTGATGTCCAAGAAGTTATGGAATCTTCACTGTGCAATTTGAAGCCTTCTGCTTGCTGTGCATTGGACTGTGAAGTCATGTGTAGCAACCCATAGTTACTGCACGAAACCACTTTCCCTTGCATCTGTGGATTGCAGTAATCGAATTGCTTATTATATGGAGAAAAGCAGTTCAGATTACCTATTCTTTCCAATCCAGCTCCTTGCTGCATGTTCTGTATACCTTCTGCTTGCTCATTTTCATGCCTGGATCCCCTATGAAACAATGAACTTCCACTCTCACAACCATCAAATTCTTCTAGCAAGGCGGGACTCTCCATCTCTAAACGATCCACAAAAGATAAATCATGACTTGTGCTAGGTTTGCATCCAGTAGGAGGGTCTTCTGTTTCGGAGTTGGAGCCTGAGTAGGATCTGACTCCGCCATTTGCTTGGACAGTCGAGGAATCAAAAGAATCTTGTGATGATACAAATTCTTCCTCCAGGCTGTGACTTTGTGCCCCTACCATGCTTGCTCTTTCTATACACCAAGTTTCAGATTCTCCCTGTGGTTCTGCTGATCCATGGTGTGTAATGGGGCTTTGGTTGTAGAGTGGATACCTAAACTTGCTGTTCCATTTGATGATGTCATTTGGGTTTTGCATGCAGACATCTGGTTCTTCAACCATGATGCCTTTCCTATGGCTGTCATGAGCTGCATTGCTCCTAGACTTCAGAGGAAATAATGAAGCTAGAGACATGAAGGCAGAGCTGCAAGGTGGGAATGTAGTTGACGATATTGTTCAGTTCATGAATAGAGATTAATTATCATGGCTCATCTGGTCTTGAAATTACGCTGAAATGTCATATTTACCTTGACAGATGATCTGAAACATTTTGGGTAAGGAAAACTCCTATTACCGAATCAACAACCGATCCCTTCCATTTTGAAAAACGCCTATCTCCTGCAAAGAATGTTATTTACATTCATACATGCAGGTGACTATCTATTTGATTCACTAAAGAGGGAATTAAATTGTATGTTCATTCTTGGTACAACATTGAGGGATTAGATGTGTGATCTGTGAGCTGCAGAACTTGTGACTATATTTCACCTAGTTTTTCTCATTAGAAAGCATTAGTAAATGTGCTGATGAACTTTTGAACAATTTTGTAACTCAATTGAATCTTTCCAGTAGGTTATTTTAGCAACTCAAAAGCTCAGAGGAAATGTAGCACACACTGGTTTACATGTTTATCTGCTCTGAAGAGGCAGCATAAACATTTTGCAGTTCCATTTTTATATTGTCCTGATAGCAATACCTGATTCTGTTTTACTACAAACTTACATTAGCAGTGGGAAACTTACTGATGACTTTTTCTTCCAAGTGAAATAATTCTTCTCTCAGAATTGTGCTTTTGTTTTTCATGGGTGACAGCGCTTTTGCATTTGCAACATTCCATGTTATGTCTCTGTGCATTTGCAAGGGACACGTGCATATGTAAACAAACAAACACTTGTACTTCTACATGTACAAATGCAATATGTCTGCAATATGAATGCTCTGTTTCTTCAGATAAGTATAAAGTTGTATGTTTGTGAGTGGATGCAGCATAGCAGGACTGGTTCTCAAGTTGGAGGGCACAAATAACATACATGTCTCTCTCTCTCTCTCTCTCTCTCTCTCTCTCTCTCTCTCTCTCTCTCTCTTTCTGCTGTTGAATTCAGTAATAATCTTGAATATGTTGGGAAAAAGTACAAGATTTGTACCTTGAACGAGATGCATTCTTGCAATGAATGAATCAACTCGCCCATGAAAAACTTTTCTCTCTTCCTCCCACCATTGCTCCTTCTCTGTATCTGTTTTTTCAAGGCCTTCACTTCCTTCTTTTCCCATCAGCAGTTTCCATACTCTGTCTGACTCTGGGTCAAGGTCTACTTTAGGCCTTGGCTTGTGTTTTTTGACAAATTCAAACCCATCATAGGGAACAAGTGTGCCACCTCCTTTATAAGGCACAAGTGCATTTTGCTCTTTGTTTTTTAATTTTTTGCTCCTTGCATTGAGACTGAGGCACTCCATGTGGTGTATGATTTCTTCAATTGTAGAGGAGAATTTCTGCTTTGCTGGTCGCCCTGCATTGGATGTGAAGAGTGGTTGCTGTAATTATGGTGACTAGAACATTTAGTAAGTTATCTGAACCCTTAAAGCATTATACTTATAATATATGCTAAACATGCTATACCTCTTCTCTTTGCAGATGGCTGCTGATGTTCTTTCAAGATATCCTTTGGTTGTTGCGGCATCCTACCCTTTCCAGATGGAATTGGTATTGACACAGTAGCTCCAGACATCTGCTGTATTCTTGACATTTCAGTGTTGCAAGTTTCAGGTTGCAGTTGGCTATCAGATGCATGGTTTGTTTTGAGAGGGGTTTGTGAAAGGTTGTGACAAACTGCTATTGTGGTGGGGGAGAGGGAGTTATGGACTTGAGCCAATCCATTAGACTCTCCTGTCCTTTCTAGCTGTAAAATCGGGTTAAATGAAATACATTGCTTTGGAAGGTTCTGTGAAGCTGTCGGGTGAACATACCACTCACCGGGATATTTAGTTGTTGCAACACAAGAAGAAATACTCAGTGTGTTTGTTTGAGTCCCATTCTCCGTTTTGTTTCTTTTCTGGGCCTCCAAACACCCCACGCCTGGAATGCTTTGATAATATTCATCAAACAATGAGCCCACTGGTTGTGAAGTACAAGTGTTTGTTTTCTCAATATGAAGGTGTTCTCTCTTGGATCCTCTACCCTCAATTAAATATAATGGTATCATTTGTACTGATTGAGGGGTATTCTGATATGTTATCTGTCTAGTCTGCTCTGGTCTTTTTTCTAGAAAGACAACTTGACCAATTCCTCGTGCATCTCTTGCATTGACGTTTAAATTCTCCATGTGCATGATTTTTCTTGGAGTTAGCTCAGCAGCTACTGCATGTCTTTCTGAAATTGATGTATAACTTCTTCCCATCTGGTTCATGAGAGGTGTCTGGTTACTTGTAGCACCTGATTGCTTGTTTTCAACCTGTAAACTATTATGCTGGTTCATCTGTGAAGTTGTAGTGCTTGAATCTGCCACTTGAAGACTTGTGTTCAGATCAAAAGTCCCTCTTTTTTTATTCAGCATGTCCTCCTGAGCAGCTGCATTACTGTATCTTTCATCTGTGGTAGTTTCCAAATCAAACCTCAATTCTCTTCTACATGATTTTGCACCAGCTTCAGCACTGGAATGTGTAATCCCTACCGTAGAGTCTGCATGCTGATTTGCTGATTCATTTATGCCCTTCTTGCGTACATACTTTCTCTTCACAGGACAGTTATTTATGGTTTCTCCAATAGAATCTGTATGTTGAACTGCTGATTCATTCAGGCCCTTCTTGCGCACATACTTTCTCTTCACAGGACGGGTATTAATGGTTTCTCCAATAGAATCTGTATGTTGAACTGCTGATTCATTCAGGCCCTTCTTGCGCACATACTTCCTCTTTGCAGAGCTGGGAGGTGTAGTCTCTATAGCAGAATCTGTTTGTTGAATTGCTGGCTCTTTCAAAGCCTTGCGAACATACTTCCGCTTTTCAGTTGACTTCTCCTTGGGGTCGGTGTTTTTTGTGGTTGTAGCCTTGGGAGTCCTTTTTGGTTTGCCTTCCACAATCACCTTTGGCCTATGCTTTCTTCTCTTTGGAGGTTTCTGCAGTGGTGTTTTATTAAGGTCGATGCCTTGTTCATCTGGCTTTGCTAGATCTTTTTCTCCCTCAAATGGTGTAGAAATGACAGCAGAAGATGAGTCTGCAATGTTACACGAGAGCTCTTCAGAATTGTGTTGATTGGCTTTGAGTTCATTGAATACAACTAAATCATTTTTCTCATTTTCTCCACTTGAGTTTTTTTCTCGCGAGGGACTCATTGTTGCAGGAAGCTTACTCTCCAATCTCTTGGCATGATCTGGCACTGCTGTGGCAAATTTAAAAGAGGTGGTAACACTTGAGGCTGCATCAGCTTCTATTCTTGGTGATGAGTTTAGATCATGGCTAGGAAGCCAAGGCGATGGAGGTTCATCTGTAGAAAGCAATATTCTTAAGAATGTAGAATAAGATTTTGACAAAAAAGGCGGTTGAAACAAAAGTTCAGCTAGTGGCAGAATGAAAGCTGATTCTTTTTCATCCCCGTCTCTTGTTTTTTATATCTTCCTAGTGAGTTTTGATTCTTGTAAAATGAGTAAAAGACACAAACTTAGTTAATCTGTGGAGTGTGGAATGCTTAAATACTTTCGCTCATACCAAAGCATATAGAAAATGTCAAATTCTGATCTAGATAAATAAATGGAGACCTACATGCTAAATTACATCTCTGTGCTCTGAACTACATTCTGTCAAATTGATTCAATGCCATATGACATGAAATGCAGACATCTTATGTTTTGCTGTTACCTATGGATTGGAATGAGCAGTTCCTACATCACAGCAGTCTCGTGAACAAGTCGTCATAAAATCAAAGGACAGTTATGTTTACTTACAGTGTGTCTGGGATGAGATATAGCTGCTGCTCAAAAGATTCCAGCAGCGAGCTTGGTTTCCGAGCAGCAAATTGGGTTCACTGCAATTGTTGACTTGAGCATGCAGGTTGGGAAATGAAGGCCTCCAAACCATGCATGTGCTTGCACTAGGAGGTGCGACTGGAGAGGTAAATGTAGCTATATTTGGATATGCTAAGATACTTGCTAATAAACTGCTATTCAAACCTGCGGTCTGACTCTCTATATGATTGCCCGTATTATTACCCATTCTTGTCACCTCATGACCTATGCCTGCATTCCTAATACTATCCCCACCATTTCTAACCAGTTGATCAATCTGGTCAGCATGTTGAGTCACTCCGCTGTAACTTGACACATCCTGTTCACATCCACTGGAAAATCCGCCCAGTTGCCAATTCGTTCTGCCCAATTGGTTCCCTTGCCCGTCAGTCAGCATCACATTAGAACTTGGAATGGGCTTCTCTGTCATTGTTGGTAAGAAATCAATATCCAGCGGGATTGGAAATCTCTCCATGATTAATCATTGGATCCATTCTACGAGCCAACTGTTTCTAGCTTTTCTTCCTCATCTCTGCTCTGGGTAGTGATTCTCTCAATTGAAAACACCAATTTGCTTCTGGTGCCTAAGATTTTCGGTGAATTGCCAAAATTCATTGATTTATACAAGCCCTCTTCTTCTTTCTTACCTCATGTGCCTGAACCTCCCCTGCCAAAAACCCAGAACACATTTTATACTTGAATAAAGTCAAGAGAAACTGCAATTGCATCTATGTTATAAATGCAGAGATCATTTCCCATATATTTCTCAATGGCTAAAAGCTATATCTATCTGTTTCTTGGAAAACATAGAAAACATGAATAACAATGGCAGTATAATAAACAATAAGAAAATGAATAAATAGCTATTTAATTTTTTAAAAAAAAACAAGATTAGCCAAATCTGCATAAATTGACTGAATTCTACTCAGTTTTGAATTTCTAAGATTATGGGTACCAAAAAAACTTCAATAAAATCTCTAAGAGATCTTTTTGTGATTTGCAGCAACAGACATGCAACCACTCTAGTTGTTGAGGGTCAAAGGAAAAAAAAATAAACAGAAATTGTAAATAAAATATCCATGCACAGCACTTAGCTCACCGATCTGTAACTCAGTAAGCTGAAAAACCTTAAACGAGTCAATGCCGGAAAATTCCAAGTCCTTGCGGTTGTAAGGGAGGGAAAGAGAGAGAAAATACAGTGAGGAAAAGAACCAAACTTTATTTCATATGTTATAAGAACATAGACTAGATCGGGGCACTCCACCTTGTCTTTTATAAAATGGGCACACCCCACCTTGCCTTCTAATCCTAATCCTAACCTTGCTTTCCATGTTTTCTTGCTCTATTTCCAAAATTATAACCTTGCCATATTTTTCCACTCGTGTCAGCTGTTTTGACTTGTCACTCGCTACGTGCGTGTATTTTGAGACCTTACTACTAACTTATTTTTTCAATCTCAATGCTTGCCATTTTCATAAATTACAGCTGTAAAAGGAGACCATGTGAACTATTTTTATAGAAAACACAAATTACCATATAATAAAATGGAAAAATTGCCCAGCCATTTATATCAAACATGCAGGTTTATCTTGATCGTTTTCTTTCTGTCTTTCCTCCTTATCTTCTAGTAGGTTGTTGTTGCTGCTGCTGGCCAGGTGGTGTTGTTTTTCATAAAGTCCCACATAAATAACTTTTCATGTCTTAAAATGGCATATCAATTAGAACTGTCCTTGTAAGTAATTAAGATGGCAATCTCTCTTTAATTAAGTAAATACTGAGGTGAAAAGGCACGACAAATTATAATAAACTCCCAGGTCTTTTTTCCTGTAATTAAATCACAACCCTAGTTATAAATTAGGCAGGATAAATTCATAAGCAAAGGGTATTACAGTAAATCACAAACACGGCAGGAGAAGATACCTCAGATGCTTCCAACGCGTGTTGTTGATTTGTGCATGAACTAAGCACGTGTTCCCCCAACCCAAGACTAAACCCAGCAAGCAGACTTTCCGTGCCTTGTTGTCCGTGCAAAATCTAACTGCGAGGTGCCCGCAATATAAAAAAAAAAAAAAGTGGAAACAGCAAAAAAAAGATTGGGTATAACACAAAAAGGCTATTGACAAAGAAAGAGAGAGAAACAAAGAAAAGATCATATTCTCTTTATTTATATGCATGAAAACGACGTAAATCTTTTAGCTTCACGTTGCATGAGAAAATATGATGGATCTTATTTAGTAAAAAATATATATTTATTTTATTTTTATATATTAGTTGCCAA
>Ga0325414_1001146_pt1 | contig 24808 bp, 21 predicted proteins | sample PopdelMetagenome_8_FD_206183 | JGI IMG/M metagenome (GOLD analysis project Ga0325414, IMG submission 206183) | Populus deltoides microbial communities from Bellville, Georgia, United States - Leaf-PdKOR-R3 | ecosystem: Host-associated > Plants > Phyllosphere > Phylloplane/Leaf | place: USA... | reverse complement strand
AAAAGTTTATACTATAAAATATCACATTATAAGTTTGATTAAAATATATATATTACATGTCTTGAAATTTCTAAAATGCTCTCTTTCTCAAAACCCTAGAAAAATGTTTAGTTGAGGGTTGCCAGTGATTTTTTTTCTTTTTGTATCTTTTTCCTTAGCCTTTTTGTTAATACAAGTATTGATGCAAACTTTGTGGATATAAAAATCCAAAAATTCACAGTTAAATCAATCATTTCTAAGAAAACTAAATTCAAGTTTATAATTAAGTTTGATACAATGATGACCTGTACTGAGGTATCAAGACTATAGAAACCAAACCCCCATCCAATGCCCTTGAAGAGATGTGAACGAAAAGTATGAAAAGATGTCACAAAACTTGGTTACTTCTTCAATAAGTTAGAGTAGTTCAATAAAGAACCAAAATAAGAGAATTTTCTAAACAAAGTTTCGAAACTGAAGTTAATATATTATTTTGAAACCAAAGTTTGTATATCGGAAAAACCTAAATAAAAGCAAACAAACATATTTATAATTGGTAAATATATCCTAAACAAAGTTGAAAAAATAATAAAAAAGTTTAAAATAAAATAGAAAAAAGAATCCTAAATTAATTAAGAAATTAATACAATATACACACAATAGCTTTTAGATCTTATTGCAAGTCTTTCTCGTTGTCTGATCGTTATGCAATTCTAACTGTATATAAAAAAGGCCTCTGAAATCTTCTAGTAGAATTTTAGTCAAATCCAACGATTTGATTGAAAGTTATACTTGTTCGCATAAAACTGTACATTAGAAAAAATAAGCCCATAACCACTTCTAATGTCATTGAATGATAAAGAAACCTTGCCAATGAGAAAATCAACAAAACAAAAGAGAAAACAAGTTGTTGATATGAAAACCCTTGCCAAAATAATCCCAATTTCTTCCACCTATGCTTTCATTGTAGAAAAGAAATCCTTGATAAACAAAAAGTCCATAAATCATATGGAAACAAATAGCAAAACTCGTACAACAACTTTTGACCTGAATTTTAACACATCATTCTTTCCTTTCTAGATGAATTACTTGATCTGCAATATATGGATGAAAATATTAAGATATCTAGTTTATAGTTCAACTATAATCATAACAAGATTCAACCTGTAACTCCAGATATTACCCAAATAGTATACAACAGTTTAGTCTAGTAGATTTGCGACTTGTTAATCCAAATATCCAGGATTAACCCAATCAATTCCCTTTAGATTCTCTTAGTTTTAGTCCTTGAAATAGGCCAATTGGTACCTCTAATGGCTTCTTTGATAATGCTCTCTAATTCACATCAAGTGTATTTCCATCAACTATTTCTTGATTTATTTATATCTAGATCTTAGATCTAGATAGTTGTAAAGGGTTTGATGTTTTGCTATACCCAAATTTGCTTATAGATTTTGAAGGTTGTGGTAGAGAAGAAGGCAACAGATTTTATATAAGTAACGTTCTAGATGATATGGGTTTCAAAGCTACTAGAGCAACCAAGGAAATAAACTCATAAGCTTACTTGTAGATCTGAGCTCACCTAAACTTATTGAGTTTCAACATCTTCTCTCACCTTTTATACAAGTTCACTGTATGTCAATTTGGTTTTAAAAGGCAAATATATTCTTTGAAAGATGCATCTAATTCATCAATTTTAAATGAGAAATTAGTTAGAGAATATGAAATCTTGAAAGCTCAAGCTATTGATTTAAATTCTACTTTGACTAAATTTACAAAAGGAAATGAGAACCTATATATAATTACAGGAAATCAAAGATATGTATTTGAGAAAAGTGGTTTAGGATATAATCCAAAGAGAAATGAAAAACTTTACTCAACTTTCTTTGTGAGAGCATCCACATCTTCTACATCTTATCTATCATGTTGCAGAAATAGCTTTCATGAAAAATATTGCATGCACAAGATTATCTCAACTGGAACTAAACATATTTGGATGCTAAAAAGCACATTTACTAACCTAAATAAACTCATGAGATTATGGATACCAAAATCAATATGTTGAGATTTTTCCTTGTAGGAAAAAAAAACATATAATATTTGGATAACGGATGTTCAAGACATATAACGAGTAAAAAATCCAAATTCACCTTCTTTAAGGAAAAAGAATGCCAGACATGTGACATTTTGATAAAACACCTAGAGAAAGGTAAAAGGTATCAGTAATATTGAACATTCCCCTACTATTGAGCATGTTTTACTTGTAGATGGTTTTAACTATAATTTTCTTAGTATTAGCCAATTATATGATATAGGTAATAAAGTTATTTTTGAATTTTTACATTACTTAGTAATTAGCATTATTGATAACAAAATAATTTTCACAAGTTGACATAGGCCTAGCATGATTTGTTTCCTAAAAAATAAAAAAAATCATCAAGTTGCAAGATTTCTGATTTGGGTCTAATGATAACGCGGACGAAGGTTGACCAATAATAAATTACTCCCTAATAAAATCAGAAAATATTTAAACAATTAATGACATGCATAAAATAAATTTAGGAGAAAACACATAACTAAGGTAACCTTTCCTCGAAAAGGAAGTAGTAAGGTGGTGTCTATTTTCCCTTAAATATAACCAACCTCTTACTTGAATCTTTGAAACCAATATATATTTTAGGATTCTTATTTCCTTAAAAACTAGGTGGTAATTTTTTTAAAAAAATAAATTTCCTTAAATGTTTGAGGTTTCATTTGTGGTTGAGCAGCAACAGTTGACATTAATTGTAAACACAAAAACAAAAAACCAAAGTAAAGCCAGAAATGACTCCACCATCGCTGCCAATTTTTGAATTGACAGTGACGTAGTTTTTGCTGTCGATTTCTAAATCGACAGTGATGCAATTTTTCATTGTCGATTCATGAATCAGCAGTAGCATAGTTTTTTACTGCCGATTTCTAAATCAGCAGCGACATAGTTTTTGGCTGTCGATTTCTAAACAATAGCGGCATAGTTTTTGTTGCCGATTTCTGAATCGACAGCGACACTATAAAACCCAATAAAAATTAGTGTTGAATCGGCCTATCCTAAAGGAGAATTGGAATAGAAACCAACCTAAGATAACCTAAAAGGGGGAGAAGGATAACCTTGTCCAGTACCCAAACACCCTACCTCATTAAGAGGGGGTATAAATGCAAGGGAGAGATAGAAGGCGACCCTTCCTCTCCCCAAGATCTAGCAGCAACTCTGCTGGAAACAACTCTCTCTCCCAAAGAGAAAACTGAAATCGACCAGCTGCGTGCAAATCTCTGAGGGTGTTGTGTGAGAAGAGAGTTAAAAGGAAGGAGAAGTGACCAAAAACATGGTGGAAGCAGGATCCTAGACCTTTTTTCAGAACCGGCAATAGTCATTACTGCAGCACACACACCCCTCCTCCAAGTAGAAAACTGAACCCAACCAGCCTGCATGCCACTTTCCTTGAGCGTGGAGTGAGAAGTGAGTTAGGAGAAGGAAAGAAAACCAAAACCATGGGAGGAAGAGGAGCCTAGAGGGTCGGTTGGACAATAAGAGAGGGAGGGAAGAAAATAAAAAACAAGAGGAAGAACAGACCATCGAAACCTGCAGAGAACTTGTTAAATTCATGAGGTATGAACTATACCATTTCTCCACTTGTTCTTGGGGCCTTGGAATTGAAAAAGAAGAAGAAAACTCTAAGAAAAAGCAACGAAAATGGGGCTGGATAAGGGACCAAATTTCAGAACAGTTAACAAAGGAAGTGAACAATTTTGAATCTATAAACTTGGCATAATGGTCGACCATAATGAGGGTTGGACAGACTATGAGTTAAAAGGATAAAATGCAAAGATGATGACCTTGTTAGAATTGTTAGACCATGCTGAAATCAAAACAAAAAGTGTATTTGGTGCTAATGACAAGAATTCTACTTGTGGTTAATGAAATTATGTGATAATATGTCTGAATGATGTTATATGCAGAATTATGTTATCTTTGAACCTTGAAGAGCATGCTAGAGTTGAAACAACAAAGACCATGTTAAGTTGATACCCAAATTCTATTTGCGTGATTGATCAAATTGCATGTTTATGAACCATATGAATGAAGGTATGATTGTGTGTGCTGACGATCTCAGCGTCAGCTGCAAAATTGTGTTGCGTTGATAATTTTTGAATCGGCAGCGACTTAGTTTTTGTCAACAATTTCTGAGTTAGCTGTGAACTATGTACGTTGATGATTTTAGCGTTAGTTGTGAAATTGTCTTACGTTTATGATTTCTGAGTTGGCAGTGTGATACGATCAAAAGATTGATGTCTTCTCTCAACTGCAGGAGTTTTAAAGTAATAAATAACCCGGTAAGACCGGGGTCGAACCACAGGGAGGTTAATTGTATACATTATAAATAACAACAACAATAACAACAACAACAACAACAACAACAACAACAACAACAACAACAATAACAATAGTAATAATAAAAAGAGCTTTGAGATGTGATATTGATATAAGGATTAAACAATGATTAAAACAATTATCAAGGTTAGAGGATCCACTAATGGTATTTCAAACAAGTATAGTATAAACTCTTTTTATTACTCAACTAGAAACCACACACAAAAGAGGTTCCAATCGGATTATAAATTGTTAACATGATTACATTAGTTATCTTATTCACTAATGCTAATACTTGTAAATGTTGTCAAACATTCATGATTATAACTTATGTTGACAACAAATCAAGTTCCTTTCATAGCACAGGTGTCGGTTATACCATACGGTTGGGCTATGAAAGTGCCAAGTATTTGTTGTACCAAGGGTTATACAACATAAATCTAGATTAACCATCTAACAAACAAAGTATTAAAATTGAACAAGATAACAATTACAAAACATGTTAGTATCAAACATTAAAGTCCATGTTGAGTTTATATTATACTTGTTCTTACACCATTAGTGTAACCTTTTCACCTTGACATGATAAAATTAGCTAAACATAATGAAAGAGAGAAACATAAATAAACAAGGAAAGGAAATGAAAAGCATAAGCAATAGATTAATATAAGCAAAATTTAAGCATTACAAAATATAAAGAGAGAGCAAGAGCATGATCTTGATCTGAAAACCAAGATGCCTAAATACATGGCAAATGCCTCCTTTTAGAGGCCAAAATTCGGAACTATTGATTTGTTGACTAATTGTTGAGTGGGTGGCCACATCTTGACTTGGTGACAATCCTTATCTTCTTCTCTGCCAAAAACGTCATTGATAAAGTCATAATTTGAACAGTCTTGAATCATGAAAGTTCTAGGAAATTGTCTGAGCTTTCCAGGAAAAAAAGTTGAGGTCATTTGAACTTCTAGAACTCGAGATATGGGCTGAACACTAAACAGTGTCTGGGCTGCAGGATAGATTCAGACTTCTCTGTTGTTGCAACAATTTGGACTAAATCCAATATCTACAGCTCCAGATATGACCCAATTACCGAACAGTGTTCTAGTTTGGACTGAACCAACATCTCTTTTCTAAGTTTGGCCCTCTCTTTGTCCTTTCAATTTTCGTACTTAAACTCATTAATCAATCCTTTCATTTATATGATAGGCCTGCATTTAAGATGAACATTTACCATAAATTAAAGGTATCTTATGGTATCAGACTTGTTATTATAAAACATGCTTTAGTTAAGGAGTTATTGATACTTCAAGTGCAAAATGATGATATAAAACCTTGATAAAAAAATGCACTTTTAAATACTAATCACACCCCCCTACCAGCTTATTACTAGTCCCTAGTAATCAAAACATTAAAATAGAAAAACAATTTGCAAATTCCACAAAGTAAGGTATTCAACTTCCATTAATCTATCCAGATAAACAAACTCTCATTAAATTTATATATCTGCTCAATACCTTTTAAACAAAATATTAATAAACCTTCCTTTTTATGTGCTCAATGTATGAAAACATAGATGATGGGGCTTTTATTGGAAGAAAACAATATTCTGTTTTAATGTTTAAGGTTAACTTTCTTGAGTTGGGATTATTATCCTTTTTTTCAATATATATACATATAACTTAAAACACAATGCATCTTTAACCCATGTAACGAGCTTTCGGCTAATGACTCCCAGACCAGTTGGTCTTAGGGCATTAGGTGTTGAGACACCCCTACGAGCTTAGTAACTTGGGTTGCAGATACTGATACATAGATAGTGCAATGCTTGATTCCCTTAAACTTTTCTCCTTAACCTATGTAACAAGCTTTGGGCCAATAGCTCCCAAGTTAGTTGACTTTAGGGTATTAGGTGTTAAAACACCCCTTCAGGCTTAATTGCTTAGGTTAGGGAGGCTACGAAACCAAACTTATCTATGTTTTTATTATCATCAATTTGTTTTGTTTTTTTTGTTTTTTTTAAATTATATACTATCCCTTTCCCTTAGTTGTTATCCTTAACAAAAGAACATAAATAATGTAATATTCCAATGTGCAACCCACAATCATATGTTAGAGTGTGTGTGTGAAAATGAAGGTTTAAGAATACTTGTTAAATGAGTATATGAGTAGAATCAAGTGATAACAATGTGAGAGTTTGTAAACCCGAATATTTCAAGAAGTATTATGATAGACCTTGATAAGACTATTTACTAAGATGCGTCTCAAGAGTAAATAAAATTCCTCCTTACTTTGCCATCCTAATAACAATTTTGTCAAATGGTTTTAATAATAGCAAAAACAATTAGTAAGTTAGTTTTTTTTTTAATGTCAACTACTACCCTCCCCCCCCAACCAAAACGAGACATTGTCCTCAATGTCATAAGGTAGAAAGATAGAGTATAAAAGACATCACCTGAAACAGCGAACACTAACAAACCTGAAACACACTTAAACAAATATAAGAAATAACAACACAAAATAATATGCTATTAATAACACCAAAAGACATAAGGTTTCACAAACAAAGGCTCAAATCCAATCTAAGCTTTTTTTGGTTTTCCTTAGTTGACCAATTTATGCGACTCATGGAGGGATCAATTACAGGGATGAAAGATTGTAATTGGTCAATCAATTATTTAGTAGTAGTAGCAGAGATTATGTAAACACCCAAGAGAAAATATGTGTGTGTGTGTGTGTGTGTGTGTGTATGAATTGATGACTCAGTTTTCGTTGCCGATTTCATGATCGGTAGCGATGCAGTTTTGGCTGCTGATTTCTGCATCGGCAGCGACGCAGTTTCTGTTTTAAAAAAAATTAATTAATTTAAGGAGCTGGGAGAGAGGGGTAAAACCGGTTTTAGATAAACCAAAACAAGGATAAGAACACATCTAAACCAACCCCCAAACAACCCACCTCATTTCACGGGGAGTATAAATACAAGAAGGAGAGAGAGAGGATGATCCATCCTCTTCCCAAAATAGCAGCTGCATGTCGTTCTTTCCTTCCTCTTTTACAGCAGAAACCTAAATCAAACCAGTAGAGAGAGCTTTATGAACGTGAGAGGGAAAGATGAGACCATAAGAGAAGATTGTACAGCTGCCTAGAGGAAAGGAAAAGAGGGCTGGAAAACATGAGAGGAAGAAGGAGGAGGAGAACCAGCAGGAGAAGAGAAAGAATAGTGTCAAACCTTCCTCAAACTTAGTTAGATTTGAAAGGTATGGGCCATGAAACTCCCTTCCTCTTCTCCTTAAGACCAGAAATGGAAATGAAGAAGAAAACCCTAAGGAAAGTGACCTAAGACCTAAGCTAGCTGTGAAGGAAACTGAAATTAACTAGGAGAACAAGGAAACATAAATGAAATGAAGCCAATTTCAGAACATCTAACAAAGAAAAAATGAATAAAATGGAAATAACAAGTCACGGTAGAGGGCTGACTTTAACTATGTGGTTGGCCAGCATGCATGTGTGTGTTCTGCTGGGATTTTGTTGAAGGATTTGGTGCTGTAATTGATGGTTTCAATGTGAGTGTTCTGCTGGAATTTATTGAAAGATTATATGCTGTAATTGATGGTTTTCAATGTATGTGTTCTGCTGGAATTTATTGAAGGATTTGGTGCTGTAATTGATGGTTTCAATGTGTGTGTTCTGCTGGAATTTATTGAAAGATTAGGTGCTGAAATTGATGGTTTCAATGTGTTTGTTCTGCTGGAACTTAGTGACAGTGTATATGTTGGGGTTGTTACAGCATGTGTGGTGCGTGTTAATGCCAAAATGTCTGATTCGCTGCCGAATTATGTGTTGTGCAGCGAAACTCTGATTCGCTGCTGAAACTGTGTCAGCTGCAGCAAATTAGCATTTGCTGCCGAAACTGAGTTGTCTGCAGCGAATTTGTGATCCACTGCCAAAACTGAGTCTTCTGCAGCGAATTAGCATTCGCTGCCGAGCTGTGTGTTGTGCAGCGAAATTGTGATTCGCTGCCAAAACTGTGTCGGCTGCAGCGAATTAGCATTCGTTGCTGAATTGTGTGTTTTGCAGCGAATTATGATTCGCTGCCGAAACTGTGTCGGCTGCAGCGCATTAACAATTCGCTGCCGAGTGGCGTGTTCTGCAGCGAACTTGCGATTCGCTGCCGAAGTTGAGTTGGCTGCAGCGAAATTGTGATTCGCTGTCGAAACTGTGGCGCCAGTAGCGAAACAGTTTTCGCTGCCGAACTGGCTGCTGGCAGCGAAATAGTTTTCGCTGCCGAACCGGCTGCCTGCAGCGAACCAGTTCTCGCTACTGATTTCTACACTAAGTCTCCTAGGCAGAAATGACCTAAATACTAGTAACAATTTCATGGTATGATGGTGTAAAATGTGGAACACTTGAATGCGAACATATGAACTCTTGAAATAAGTGTGGTGACGAATGTGATTCAAAAATACAAATGTACTGATTTATGACCATTGATGTCTTAGGTGATGCGGTCGGGATTGGACCATCGTCAAGACAAGAACAACTCATAGGTGGAGCAGGTAGGTGACTTGTACCTTCCTTTTTCATACGTTGAATAATGAAATACTTTAACATGAATATTACCATATTGTGTTAGAACCGTTATTAGATTGTCAAACGCTTAAATGTTGACAAATGAATGATTAGCTTCGGCTAATGGCATTCGAATGGATGGCCGGGACAATGAATGATTAGCTTTGGCTAACGACATCCGAATGGATGGCCAGGAAAAATGAATGATTAGCTTCGGCTAATGGCATCCGAGTGGATGGCTGGGACAAATGAATGATTAGCTTCGGCTAATGGCGTTCGAATGGATAGTCGGGACAAAGAATGATTAGCCGAATGGTTAGCTTCAACTAATGGCATCCGAAGAGGATGACCGGGGTGAGTGAACGGTTAACCTCAGCAAATGATGCCGTAAGGGGATGGCCGGGTTTAAAATTATGGTTAATTGCAAAAATTGATGCATTTATATACACTACAAATTATTTATACCAAGTATATAAATAAATTATAAATGTTAATGCTTCATTTAACTGCCAGACCGTTTAGTTACCATGATTATTATTATTAAGTAATTACATTCTCTTAAATGTTTTGTACTGCTGTAGGGACGTCACATCCACGAGATGTCTAGGGAACCCGATACACGGGAACCTACTTTTGCAAGGAATCATGTAGATGCATTCTAAATTCCAATGTATTTTGTATGAATCAATTTACTGAATGTATAACCTTTATTAGATCCTTTTGTTTAAATTCGTAATGGCTATTAGTAGGATAGGAATGCAAACTCATGTCTATGTATGTATATTTTTAATATGAACTTCTAATCATGCAACCATAATATTACGTGTTTATGTAAGATTCACTTTTAAATGAAATGTTAATTGTATGGATTGTATTTTGATGATGTGAGGGATCAGGTTCGCTGATTACCGGCACCATGTGTGTTAGGTATATATATATAAAAAAAACTGGGTTTTAATAGATTATGATTTGTCGTGCCGAAGATGTTAGAAATTCCTGTTCCACGGCTTGATAAAGAAAAGACAACAAATTATCATAAAAACCATTAACATTTAACAAACCTATAGGTTTATGGTGAATGTACAGTTGGGCCTAAGAGGAAATGTGAAAGATCTCTTCCAATGTGCCCAGACCACTTGGTAAGGCAATGAAGGCGTCAGCATGGTTAAACATTGCATTTGATCTATCAGACATTGTGGAGACCTGTAGTTCCTCTCCAATTATTTTTCCAATGATGTCCCCTTTTGCTAAAGCTTTGGGGACGACCCCCAAAACTTGACTACCTCCTAAAAATACAGCTATTGACACACCCCCTATTAACCCAAGACTACCTCCTCCATACACTAAATGAATTTTTCTCTCAGCTAGTACCTGACCAAGATGATTTGCTGATTCTAAAAACTCATTTTCTTTCCCAGGATTGGATCCACCGAAGACACAAATATTTCTTATGTGATGACTTGGGGAACCTACCATTTCTACACACTTCTATATTTGTTGAATGTATGGGTTGAGTAGAAATGAAGAGAAGGAAGAGAAGATTTTATAGATGAGAAATTGAAAATGCAATCATATCACCTATATGTAGGCCAATTGGAGTCTCTCTCTCTCTCTCTATGTATTTATTTATTTTGAAAAAGCATGTGTATGTACATGTAGTTGTGATTGTGGCTCACATCTTCCCTTGGTTTTATGTCCAAGAACGGCTTAAACGCCCTCTATTGGTCGGGGATAGGCTTCCCATCCAGTTTTCTTAAAAATTGGCAAACAGGGTCTTTTATAGTCAGATTTCCAAGATTAAGTCGATCATGTTTTTTATGGAATTGTGGCCACATCATGAATTGCACGATGCACATCTCCACCAGGATATGTTTCAAAAGTCAATAGAATATTATCTAAAGATTCCTTATGTTTTGAAATAAATCCTGACTTTTGATAATTTTCACAAGCTTTGCAGAACACATGTGTGTCTTTGAACATGGTGGGCCAATAAAATCCACATTGTAAGATTTTTGCAGTGGTCTTTCTTGATGAGAAATGACTCCCACATGCCTCAGAATAACAAAGTTTAATGACACTACTTACCTCATTGTCGGGAATACATCTTTAAAATATTTGATCAGGATAATTTTTGAATAAGTAAGGGCCATCTCAATAAAAGTTCTTCACTTCATTCAAAAACTTTCCTCTGTCTTTGATACTCAGTGAGCTAGCAAATCTCCTGTTGCAAGAAAATTGATATGATTAGCAAACCAAGGCATTGGACTAAGAGAAAGTTCGGATTTGTCAGGAAAGTAATTATCGATTGGTGTAATGTTGGATGTCGAATCTATTGTTACTCTTGACAAAAGATCCGTATCAACATTTTCGGTGCCTTTTTCATCCGTGATTTCTTCCTAAGAATAAATCATTTGCAAATCTTCAAATTCATCCAACTCAATTTTACTCAAAGTAGATTCAAGTTGATCATAAACTGATTCTTCAATAAAATCTACTTCTTGTAAATCATTATCATCTCCAGGTTGATTGTAAATGTTGAAAATATTCATCTCCCATGTCATGTTTCCAAATGATAGCTTCATCTGTCCATTCCTACAATTAATCAATGCATTAGAAGTTGCAAGAAACGGACGTCCTAAAATAACAGGAAATGAATTACATGCTTCAACAGGTTGTGTGTTTGGACAATAAAGTCCACAGGATAAATGAATTTGTCGACTTGTACTAACACATCTTTTACTATTCCTCTAGGCACTTTTATATATCTATCGGTAAGTAAAAGAGTTACAGAAGTTGGTTTTAACTCACCTAGATTGAGACTTTGAAAAACTGAATATGGAAGTAAATTCACACTAGCTCCAAGATCAAGTAAAGCTCTTTCAATTTTATGTTCTCTAGTAAAGCATGAAATTGTAGGACAACCAGGGTCTTTATATTTCAAAGCATTATTGTTCTGAAGAATGGCACTTACTTGTTCGACTCAAAAGGCTTTCTTTTTCACATTCAGTTTTCTCTTCACAGTGCACAGATCTTTCAAAAATTTAGCATAAGAAGGTACCTGTTTAATAGCTTCCAGCAAAGGTATATTGATCCTTACCTGTTTGAAAGTTTCAAAGATTTCTAAGTAGTAATTGACTTTTCTTTGTTTGGTCATGGCATGTGGAAATGGAAGTGCTGGCGAAGAATCAGTCTTTTCTTTACAATGTTCAGATTCAACCCCTTCCTTACCCTCAGAGATTGACTCATCATCTTTCTCACAAGGTTCAAGAATGAGTTTTTCAATAACCTTACCACTGCGAAGAGTAGTGACTGATTTGACTTGATCCATGTGTTGGCTTCTAGAATTACTTGCATTTGCATTGTATTGCCCATTTGGATTTTGCTGTGATTGAGATGGAAGCTTACCTTTCTCTTGAAAACTGAGAGTAGATGTCAATTTTGCAAGAGTATCTTTAAAATCTGTCATGCTTTGAGCAAGTTGAGTGTTGATTGTCTCTTGCTTTTCAATGAATGCATGCAATGTTTCCTCAAGATTTCTTTTAGGAGGTGGAGCATAAGGAGGTACATATCCATGAGAATTTTAGAAATTATGGTGTGCTTGAAACGGTGGTTGTGAAGTTTGTGCATTATTGTTATCACTCTTCCAATTGAAATTTGGGTGATTTCTCCAACCAGGGTTATATGTTTGCGAGTATGGGTTATGATTGGGCCTTTGAAAACTGTTTAAAGCATGGGCTTGTTCATGAAGACATTCCTTAAAAGAAGACAAAGTTGGACAGTCATTGGTTGAATGTTCATTGGTTTCACAGATTTGACACACAATGTCTTGAACAGATTTTAGTTGACCACTCTTTTTTAATTCTAGTTCCTCCACTTTTTTAGCTAAATATGCAAACTTGGCTTGGAGGTCATGATCTTCCCTAAAGTTGTACATACCTCTACTAGACGTATGAGGTTGGGTTTTACTTGGTGCCTCATAAGTTCCTGTAGTTTCTCAATTTTGTGCATTTTCAGCTAGCAAGTCTAGGTAATCCATTGCTTCATTAGGATCTTTATCCTCAAAAGTTCCATTGCACATCAATTCAACCATTTGCCTATCTCTAGGAGTTAACCCTTCATAAAAATATGAAACCAATCTCCATGTTTCAAAACCATGATGAGGGCAAGTATTACACAAGTCTCGATATGTATCCCGACATTGGTAAAATGTTTCTCCTGGTTTTTGAGTGAAAGTGATGATTTGTCTTTTGAAAGAATTTATTCTGTGGGACGGAAAAAACTTCATAAAAAATTATTGTTGCATTTCATCCCAAGCACGAATAGATCCTGGTCTCAAATTTTGTAGCCATGTTTTAGCTTTATCTTTTAATGAAAAAGAAACAAGCTTTAACCTGATGGTGTTCATGCTACAATTTGAGTCATTATAGGTGTTACAAACCTCCTCAAATTCCTTTAAATGCAAGTATGGATTTTCTAAATCTAAGCCATGAAAAGAAAGTAAAAGTTGAATAATGCATAGCTTAAAATTAAAATGAGATGCATCAGGAGGAAAAACTATGCATGAGAGTGCAATTGTTCTTATAGGATTCATGTGGTCTCTAAGTGTTCTCACTCGGTTATTCTCATTATGAAGTGACTGATTATCTTCTTCGGTCATATTTTCTGAAAATGATGAGGATACCCTACAAAGTCTACCACTTAATGTACGTGACCAAACTCTCATGCACGTGTAGGAAGAGAACAACAGAAAGAAAAGAAAACAAAACAAAAGAAACAATAGTTAGATAAAATGAAAAGTGGAAAGAGAAAATAAAATAAGTATTATAATTTGTACAAGAATTTACCTCCTAGGCAACGACGCCAAAAACTTAACACGATCAAAAAATTGATGTCTTCTCCCAAGTGCAGGAGTGTCGAAGTAATAAATAACTTGGCAAGACCGGGGTCGAACCACAGGGAGGTTAATTATATAAATTATAAATAACAAGAACAAGAACAACAACAAGAACAACAACAACAACAATAATAGTAATAATAAAGAGAGCTTTGAGATGTGATATTGATATAAGGATTAAACAATGATAAAAATAATTGTCAAGATTAGAGGATCCACTAATGGTATTTCAAACAAGTATAGTATAAACTCTTTTTATTACTCAATTGGAAATCACACACAAAAGAGGTTCCAATTGGATTATAAATTGTTAACATGATTACATTAGTTATCTTATTCAAATAATGCTAATACTTGTAAATGTTGTCAAGCATTCATGATTATAACTTATGTTAACAACAAATCAAGTTCCTTTCATAGCACAGGTGTCGGTTATACCATACGGTTGGGCTATGAAAGTGCCAAGTATTTGTTGTACCAAGGGTTATACAACATAAATCTAGATTAACCATTTAACAAACAAAGTATTAAAATTGAACAAGATAACAATTACAAAACATGTTAGTATCAAACATTAAAGTCCATGTTGAGTTTATATTATACTTGTTCTTACACCATTAGTGTAACCTTTTCACCTTGACATGATAAAATTAGCTAAACATAATGAAAGAGAGAAACATAAATAAACAAGGAAAGGAAATGAAAAGCATAAGCAATAGATTAATATAAGCAAAATTTAAGCATTACAAAATATAAAGAGAGAGCAAGAGCATGATCTTGATCTGAAAACCAAGATGCCTAAATACATGGCAAATGCCTCCTTTTAGAGGCCAAAATTCGGAACTATTGATTTGTTGACTAATTGTTGAGTGGGTGGCCACATCTTGACTTGGTGACAATCCTTATCTTCTTCTCTGCCAAAAACGTCATTGATAAAGTCATAATTTGAACAGTCTTGAATCATGAAAGTTCTAGGAAATTGTCTGAGCTTTCCAGGAAAAAAAGTTGAGGTCATTTGAACTTCTAGAACTCGAGATATGGGCTGAACACTAAACAGTGTCTGGGCTGCAGGACAGATTCAGACTTCTCTGTTGTTGCAACAATTTGGACTTGAAAACGGCCTTTTTAAATCTTAGACTCCATATGATTGTTTTAGGCCTATGTCTCAGCTTTCCATCCATATACGGAAAACCTAAATCCAATAGCTACAGCTCCAGATATGACCCAATTACCGAACAGTGTTCTAGTTTGGACTGAACCAACATCTCTTTTCTAAGTTTGGCCCTCTCTTTGTCCTTTCAATTTTCGTACTTAAACTCATCAATCAATCCTTTCATTTATATGATAGGCCTGCATTTAAGATGGACATTTACTATAAATTAAAGGTATCTTATGGTATCAGACTTGTTATTATAAAACATGCTTTAGTTAAGGAGTTATTGATACTTCAAGTGCAAAATGATGATATAAAACCTTGATAAAAAATGCACTTTTAAATACTAATCACAGTGACTCAATTTTCATCAACAATTTCTAAGTTAGTTGTGAACCATGTACGCTGATGATTTTTGAGTCAGCAGCGATTCAGTTTTTATCAACAATTTCTGAGTTAGCTGTGAACCATGTACGCTGAAAATTTCAGCGTCAGTTGTTAAATTGTGTTGTGTTGACGATCTCTAAGTCGGCAGCAACTCAGTTTTCGTTAAGGATTTCTAAGTTAGCTATAAACCCTGTACGCTGATGATTTTAGCGGCAACTATGAAATTTTGTTGCGTTGACGATCTCTAAGTCGACAACGACTTAGTTTTTGTTAACGATTTCTGAGGTAGCTGGGAACCATGTATGCTGATGATTTTAGTGTCAGCTGTGAAATTGTGTTGCGTTGACGATTTTTGAGTCAGAAGCAACTCAGTTTTCATTAACGATTTCATAACTAGGTGTGAACCATGTACGCTAACGATTTCAACGTCAGTCGTGAAACTATGTTGCGTTGATGATTTCTAAGTCGGCAGCGACTCGGTTTTCATTAATGATTTTTGAGACAGCAGTAGCCCATATGTGCTGGCGAATTAGTCTTCGTTGTCGAATTTTGGTGTCGGCAACGAATTAGTTTTTGTTGTTGAATAGTATTGTCAGCAGCGAATCAGTTTTTGCCGCCAAATTATGGTGTCGACAGCCAATCGGTTTTCGCTGCTGAATTCTGTATCAGCAATAAACCAGTTTTCACTACCAAATTATGGAGTCAGTAGCGAACCAGTCTTCGCTGCCGAATTGTGGCGTAGCATTGAATCAGTTTTTGCTGTTGAATTTTGTACCGCTAGCAAACTAGCTTTCGCCATTGATGTTCCATAACAGACCTCCATGATAAAATTGACTTAAATGCTTATAACAATTTTATTGTATGGTTGTGTAATATGTTGAACACATGATTGTGAATATGAGTATTCTTGACGTATGTATGGTAACAAGTTGTGTGGTTACCGATTGTAAATGTTCTAATTTGTGATGACTTATGTGTTTAGGTGTTGCAACCAGGATTGGACTTTCGACCGGGCAAGGACACCCCACAGGAGAAACATGTTGGTGGTTTCCACCTTTTTCTCGCATTATGTTAATGTTCTGAAATGATTTAGTTATGGATGATATATTATTAAATCCTTGATGAAGGATGAAACAACGATGAAATGTTTGATTGAATTCTTGAAGAATGTTGAAACACCTATGAAATGTTGATCGAATTCTTGATGAATGTTGAAACGATGATAAAAATGTTAATGTTTTGAAATGACTTGTTTGAGGAGGATATATTATTGCATTGTGATGAATATTAAACTGACTATGAGATGTTAATTGAGTTGTTATGAAATTGGGCTACTGACGAATGTCATACTGATTATGGAATGTTGATTGTGATTGTTGGTTAGCTTCGGCTAATGGCATCTAATATAGATGATTGGGTTGTGCTTGATGGTTAGCTACGGTTAATGGCATCTGAGATGGATGACCGAGTTATGATTGTTGATTAGTTTCAGCTAATAGCATCTGAGATGGATGACCGGATGGCGCTTGATGATTAGTTTTGGTAAATGGCATTTTAGATGAATGACCGAGTTGATTATGACGATTGGCTCCGGCTAATGGTATCCATAAGAGATAATGAGTTTGAATTTTATGATTAGTTTTGGTTAATGGCATTTGAGACGGATGAACGAGTTTAGATATTGCGATTAGTTACGGTTAAAAACATCCAAGGTGGATGATCGGGTTAAAGTGAAGTAATTAACCTCAACTGAAGATTAAATTTCTGCCCCACCACTTCTATGGAGAGGTTGGGGCATATGAATGAGGATAATACATCTAGCGAAATAATAAGGTTATACAATGTATATGAAAAATGAATGAAAGAATGTACTCACCTTTAGTTGATAACGGAAAGTAACGATAACGTCCTTCTAGTTGTTATTATGATGTTTAGATTATTTACAATTCTTGTATCTATATTGTTTTTGTAACAGGGACATCACACAATCAAGGTGCGTAAGGAAACCGTTCCATGGGTTCATATATTTTGAAGGGTGCTATGTAATAGTATGTCTTAGGTGTTATGTTAAATATTTGCCTTTCGACACTTTTGTAAGGACTTGTAATGAAAACTGTAATGGAATACGGATGTGGATGTGCGGACATATAGATATGATGTCATGAATATATTTATGTGGTACTCTCTTTCATGAGGATGTTGTGTTGTGAATTCACATGAGGATCATACAAAAGAAAGTACTAGTTGTGAATTGTCGTTCGACACTTATGTATAAACTCTTGTTGATAACAAGATTAGAACATGAATGCAAACTCATGAGTATGTCAATATGATGTAATGTAAATGTAGGAATATGAAAATATAATATTATGGGTATTTGTATTGAGTATCCATCTCATGGGAATGTTGATTTATGAAAACTATATCTGTTTGATGCCATGATAAGGAAGGGAACCAAATTACTAATTCACGAAATGTCATTGTAAGAAGCATCAAGAACTTAAATATATATAAAAAAATATTCCACTGATTTTGGCTTTGAAAAAGCAAAGCTGTTACATTAACTATGAATTCAATTTATTTGCAAAATTAAGGTTGTTGATTGTATTGCGCGTAGGCCAACTCGACACTGGCGCGATTAGCTGTATCTAAAGGGCTATTGCCTTGCCATAGCAATAATAGATTTTTTAGCGCTATTAGAAGCCCAATGTGAGGTTATTGCATCGTGTTGGTGACGGCATGGCATAATAGCTGCCCTCATGTAGCTAACATTGCAATGCCAACAATGGTTACTACTATTGTTGCTGCTCCGGTAGGGGGTTGTACTTGCAATATGCCAGTAGGAATTAAGAGTTAAAATTACAATTCTAGCTCTACATATATAAAATATTGATTTTATATTGAAATTGAAATCCCATATTAAAGTAATTATAGAATTATTTTTTTCTAATTGATTTGGGATTGAATTAAATTGTTTAATTAATTTTTTATTTTTAAAATATGCTAACCGAATTAGGATTTAATTAAAATACTTTTAGAAAAAATGGTTTTTTTTGTAAATAGAGTCTTTAAGCTAAAATATTTTTTTTAATTGATCCTAAAATAGTTTAGGATGTTAATAAGATTGTTAATATGATTTTTTTTAAATAAATCTTGAAAATTGGTTTTTCAAGGAAAAAAGTATTAAATAAAGTTTTATAAACTTTGGGAAATTATTAAATTGAGTTTGAATTAATCTTTCTAATTTTTCTCAAATGTAAATCAAGGTTTTTTATTCAATTATATAAAAGTTATATAACTTAGAACTTAGAAATGAAGGAATTTAGATAGGAAAATTAATTTATAAACCAAGATGAAGAAAGTACGGGAAAAGGATGCGACTGTGGTGCTCCCAAGACTTATGAAGACGTGCAACAACTACCTAGGACTTGACCATCTAATTCCATTCTATGGCTTAAATTTTTTTTTAGATATGTCCATAATCATCCAATTAGAATGATATGTTAGGGGTATATGTCTATATATAATAGTTGTGTGTGATATATCAGTCATGCCATGGAATGAGACCTAATTAATATAACAAATCCCTTAATAATATTTAAAGTACTTGTTGAGAACATATTACTTTCCAATTTCATAAGCATAAAACTAGAATTTCATTCATGAATAACTTGTTGAACCATTCAATGTTACTTAAATCGAATATGTTTAATACTATATAAATTAGGTCCTACTTAACTAAACTTACATGATTCAGAAGAGCCACTTATGATAATATAATATTAGCGACAATAGTTAGACAAAACATATATAATATGTATAGACGAATAATTGTCATCTAACTGACAAAGGAGTCACATATGGATGTGATTGATAAGCTATATTATCTATATAATGTAATTTATTTTGATTTGTTGAGCAACTCAAGGAAGTATAAATAAATAGGGATTCTAGCTCATTAGGAAATCTAAGTGAGATTTTCTAAATTAATAAAAAGGAATAAATTAAATAGGGATTCTAGCTCATTAAGAAATCTAAGTGAGATTTCCTAAATTAATAAAAAGGAATAAATTAAATAGGGATTCTAGCCAATTAGAAAATCTAAGTGAGATTTTCTAAATTAATAAAAAGGACTATTAATTTGTAAGAAACTAGTGGGACATTAAATTATAATTTAAGAACTTATCTAAATTTTGTTAAAAATATGCATGCATGAAACCAATAACTCGTTATCTTTACATGAATAAGTTGATATATCAACATGAGTAACAATACATGCATATATATCATACTTGATGCTAACAAATTGATTGAACCAAACTTCTTAGACTAGTATTAAAATGTGAGAATTATTCTCAAACAAAAAGAAGGCTACATGTTCTTAAAAATTTGATTCTTCATGTCCTTGATGAGGATGATGATAACAAAGTTAGGATTGGATATCAATATCATATTGATGACAATAACAGGATATATTTATGATGTTAGCTAGTATATTGCCTGAACTTTACAGGTAACATGAGAATATGGATGCCCATGCTATAATTACACATCTCAAAAAGTTGTTTGATATAGTTAGAAGGGTTAAGAGGCATGGAACATCTAGGCAATTGTTCCGTCATAAGATGATATAAAGTTCATATGTGAACATGCATGTTTTGTTTATGATTGAAAATTATCTTTTTATTTCACATTGTAATTCTTGGGTATTGGATACTTGATGTGGTTTTCATATTTGCAATAATGTCCAAGAATTAAAGAAAAGTATAAGATTATTTAAAGGTGAAGTAGACCTACATATTGGCAATGGAGTAAGAGTTGTTGTACTAGTTGTAGAAACTTATTATTTAACTTTATCAAGTGGGATGATACTAGAACTTGATAATTGTTATTTTATTCCATTATATTCTAGAAACATTGATTCCTTTCTTAGTTATCTAATGTTGTTCCTTTATAACAAAGACAATGATGTTTATTATGGATATGGTATTGTACAAATTATTTATATATACTTGATATATAAATGGCCATGCTTATAATAACAAAAGCATTAAATTAGATAATCAATATCCATCTTATTTATGAAACTGTAAATTAGATCATATCAATAAAACAAAAATCATCAAGTTATATAAAGAAAGATATTTTGATCATTTTGATTATGAATCATATAAAACTTATAAAGCTTGTTTATTGGGTGAGATGACCAAAACTCCATTTACTGGAAAAAGTGAAAAATCTAATAAATTATTAGCTTTAATGCATACATGTGTATATGGACTAATAATGATTCATGTCATAAGTGTATATACATATTTTATCACATTTACTAATGACCATTCTAGATATGGTTTATGTGTATTTGATGAAGTATAAGTCTGAATCATTTAAAATATTTAAGAAAAAAAAATAGAAGTGAAGTTGAAAAAACAAATTAGAAAGAAGATTAAGATATTTGATCAAATTGAGGTGGTGAATACTTAAACCAAGAATTTCAAAATAACCTAAAAGAGAATGAGATTCTTCCACAATAGACACCTTCTAAAACACCATAACATAATGAAGTTTCTAAAAGGAGAAGTCTCACCTTATTGGATATGTTGTGTTCCATGATAAGTTATGTAGACCTTTCACATTCTTTTTATGGTAATGCCATATGAACTGCTGATGAAGTGTGTTGATAGGGCCAATAAAATTTGTTGATAATATTCTATATGAGATATGAAAAAGTATGAGACTAAACTTATCATACTTAAATATTTGGCGATGTGATGCTTATATGAACAATATTATATCTGAAAAAGCGAACAACTAAGTTGGATAAATTTAAGTTTGTAGGATATCCAAAAAAAAATATTGGATAATATTTCTACCATCTCATTGAGTAAAAGGTGTATATCTCAAAACATGCTATCTTTTCAGAAAACGAATTTGGTTTTAAAAGGAGTAGTGAGAAAAGAATATAACTAAAAAAAGCTTAAGAACCACAAACTACCATCCAAATATAACCTAAGCCCAATGCTATAATATTGGGCGTTTAGCCTACATTTCAAGAAATACAAGCACCCTATAGATTTGGTTGAACACCTCATGCATCAATGAGATATAAATTTTCTATAGAAGTTGAGGTGTTTAGCCTACATTTCAAGAAATACAAGTACCCTATAGATTTGGTTAAACACCTCATGCATCAATGAGATATGAATTTCCTATAGAAGTTGAAAATGATGAGTTACTCATACTTGATGAGCCTAATAACTAAATGAAAACAATATCTAATATTGATTTCAGGAAATGGCTTGAGACCATAAAATCTAAAAAGGATTCCATGTACACCAACCTAGTATGAATCTTAGTTGATCCACCTTAAATGATCCACCTTAAAGGATAAAACCCATTAGGTTTTTAAAACAAAGATTGATATAGAAGGCAATATACAAACATAAAAAGCTAGACTAGTTGACAGAGGTTACAGACAAAGACACTAGTTTATTTTGATAAAACCTTCTCACTAGTAGTTATGTTGAAATCCATAAGGATTTTAGTTGTTATAGCTGCACACTATGATTATAATATTTGGCAAATGGATGTTAAAACCTCATTCATAAATGGAAATATTTATGAAGATGTGTATATGACATAACATAAAGGTTGTTATTCTAAGAAATTTTTGAATAAAGTATGCTAGCAACAAAAATCCATTTATGGACTTAAGCAAGCTTTAAGTAGTTGGAATATTCTTTTTTAGGAGAAAATAAAATAGTTTGATTTTATTAAAAATATGAATAAGCCTTGTGTTTATATAAAGGTTAGTGGAAGTGAAGTCATTTTCTTAATATTATATGTAGACGATATATTATTAATAGGGAACTACATTCCTTTACTCCAATGAGTAAACATTTGATTGTCAAAGAATTTCTCCATGTATATATTTTGAATAAAGATAAATCTAGAAGGTTTTTGTGTCTCAATCCATGTACATAGATAATATGCTAAATAGTTTAGTAATGAAGAATCCAATGAAAGATACTTACCTATTTCATATGAGATATGTCTCTCCAAGGACATGTGCCCTCAAACACAAATTGAGAAAGATAGGATGAAAACAATTCCATATGCTTTGACTCTAGGATCCATTCTATATACAATTCTATGCACAAGACTAGATGATCTTGTGCTTTAAGCATAACGAGTATGTATGAATCTAATTCAGGTAAGGGTCACTGAAAGATAGTTAAAAACGTTCTTAACTACTTAAGAAAAACTAAGAATGTCTTTCTAGTCTATGGACGAGATGAACTTGTAATTCATAGTTAATTGGATGTTAATTTTTAATTAGATATTGATGATAGAAACTTCCAATTTGGATATGTTTTTCCTATAAATGATAGTGTTATGAATTTAAAGAGTTCCAAACAAGAAACCATGGTAGATGATATAACTAAAATCAAGTATATATTTGCATTTGAGGTGGAAAAAAAAGGCTATTTGGATGAAGAAGTTCATTACTAAACTAGGTATGGTTCCTAACATTATTGCTCAAATAGCCATATACTATGATAACAATGAAGCCATTGTACAAGTAAAGAAACCAAGGTCTTATCAACAATCCAAACACATACTTAAATGACTCCACTTAATTAGATAAATCATAGAAAAGAAATATAAAGATAAAGAAAGTACCCACAAAATAGAATCTTGTATATCTTTTCACTAAGGAACTATCCCAGCAGAAACATGATTACTATATGCAGCAATATTATAAACATAAAAAAAAAACGAGGGTAAATTAAAGCCGGAAATGACTCCACAATCACTGTCGATTTCTGAATCGGCAACGACACAGTTTGGCTGCCAATTTCTGAATCAGCAGGATTATAGTTCTTTAGTACTGATTTATGAATCGGCAGTGACACAGTTTGGCTGTCGATTTCTGAATCGACAGCGACATAGTTTTTGACTGCTGATTTGTAAATCGGCAATGACACAGTTCTTCATTGCCGATTTTTGAATCGACAGTGACACAGTTTGGCTGTCGATTTTTAAATCAACAACAACACAGTTTTCGGCTACTGATTTTTGAATCGACAGCGACACAATTCTTCATTGCCGATTTTTGAATCAGTAACGTCCTAGTTTTTTGCTGCAGATTTCTGAATCGGCAGCGACATTGAAAACTCAACAAAAATTAATGTTGGATTAGTCGATTTTTGAAAACACTGAATCCTAGGGGAGAATTGGAATAGAAACCAATCCAAGATAACCTAAAAGAGGGACAGAGATAAGGTAGAATAGCCCCCAAACACCTCATCACACTTATAGGGGCTATAAATATAAGGAGAGAGAAAGGGTGACCCTTCCTCTTCCCAAAGACCAGCTGCAACAGCTGCATGTGTCCAGCTGCATGCTATTGCTCCTCTACCTCCTCTCCATAGAAAACCGGACCCTATCCAGCTGCATGCCCCCTTCATTACATGTGTGAGCTTGATGTAACCATATTATTCGATAGTTTCACTCACATTTAACTAGTGTTTTGCCTATTGTTTTATGTATAAAATGCCATGATATTCTTTGTTTTATGTTTTGAAGGCACCTTTAGATGAAAGATGCAGAAAGGAGTAAATTGGAGGTAATTGGCAGATTTGACCCTCAGTCGATGTTTTGTGCAGAGCGTGAGCTCTAAAAGTTGAAACGAAGTGATTCCAGTGGCATTAGAAAGATAACATCCATACCTTTCTGGAAATCTAAGTCAGGAAAAATAAAAATACAAAGAGCATGGAAATCACATCCTTCAAAGTCAAAACTCGCATTCTGCCAGTGTTGACCTTTGTCCATTAACAATTCAATATCTGGAGCTGTAGATATCCAATTTATGCAAACTCAATTGTTTTGGATTCCTGACTCAAATGGCTACAAACGCTCCAAATTTCAGCCAAAAATGATGTCATATGAGGGAGATATGATTTTGAAAAGATGACAACTGAATTCTGCCGGCAAACAGGTTTCGTGAAGAAACGAATCCAAATTACATCCCGAAGCATCAAAACCGCGACATCGCAATAAATTTTGGCGCCGTTGCCGGGGAAGTAATTTTAGTTAATTCTTGTGCTGTTATTTTTATTTACTGTGATTGTTATTTATTTTTCTAAAAAAAAAAGAGATAGAATTTTTGCTTGCGGCGGTACTGTTCACTTACGGCAGCGGTACTGTTCAAAACAGATTTGTTGGTGGAATTAGGTATCGACCTTTTGTTTCCTGAAGGGAAACGACATTCTGAACAAGACTGGTGAAAATCACTAGCCTCACCTTATCGAGGCCAAATTCCACTGTTTTCTAAGGTTTTTAGGCAGTTTTAGTTTTCTACCGTAGGATTTTCGTACAATTTGCATTGTTTTCAATCTCTTGTGTGATTGGTTTATTT
>Ga0325414_1001144_pt1 | contig 24827 bp, 48 predicted proteins | sample PopdelMetagenome_8_FD_206183 | JGI IMG/M metagenome (GOLD analysis project Ga0325414, IMG submission 206183) | Populus deltoides microbial communities from Bellville, Georgia, United States - Leaf-PdKOR-R3 | ecosystem: Host-associated > Plants > Phyllosphere > Phylloplane/Leaf | place: USA... | reverse complement strand
GGATGAGGGATCGATACTCGGTGATGATGAGGTCTGGTCGAGCCAGGCTTGATGGACGGTTCGAAAGGCATAACATTCGATCCGACCGTTGGATCATGATCAAACTTTTACTGGAGTTTCCGGATGCTTTTTTCCATGGAGTGGATAAGGAATGGATACTCGGTGATGATGAGGTCTGGTCGAGCCACGCTGGATGGACGGTTCCAAATTGCCATAACTTTCGATCCGACCGTTGGATCGCGATCAAAATTTTATTGGAGTTTCCGGATGCCCTTTTCCATGGAGTGGATAAGGAATCGATACTCGGTGATGATGAGGTCTGGTCCCGCCTCGCTTGCGTGACGGTTCGAAAGGGCCATAAGTTTCGATCCGATTGTTGGATCGCAATCAAACTTTTACTGGAGTTTCCGAAAGCCCTTTTCAAAGGAGTGGATGAGGCATCGATTCACGGTGATGATGAGGTTTGGTCGAGCCAGGCTTCATGGACGGTTCGAAAGGCCATAACTTTCGATCCGACTGTTGGATCGCGATGAAACTTTTAGTGGAGTTTCCGGATGCCCTTTTCCACGGAGTGGATGAGGGATCGATACTCGGTGATGATGAGGTCTGGTCGAGCCAGGCTAGATGGACGGTTCGAAAGGCCATAACTTTCGATCCGACCGTTGCTTCGTGATCAAACTTTTACTGGAGTTTATGGATGCCCTTTTCCACGGAGTGGATGAGGGATCGATACTCGGTGATGATGAGGTCTGGTCGAGCCAGGCTGGATGGACGGTTCGAAAGGCATAACATTCGATCCGACCGTTGGATCATGATCAAACTTTTACTGGAGTTTCCGGATGCCTTTTTCCATGGAGTGGATAAGGAATCGATACTCGGTGATGATGAGGTCTGGTCGAGCCACGCTGGATGGACGGTTCCAAATTGCCATAACTTTCGATCCGACCGTTGGATCGCGATCAAAATTTTACTGGAGTTTCCGGACGCCCTTTTCCATGGAGTGGATAAGGAATCGATACTCGGTGATGATGAGGTCTGGTCGAGCCACGCTGGATGGACGGTTCCAAATTGCCAAACTTTCGATCCGACCGTTGGATCGCGATCAAAATTTTACTGGAGTTTCCGGATGCCCTTTTCCATGGAGTGGATAAGGAATCGATACTCGGTGAAGATGAGGTCTGGTCCCGCCTGGCTTGCGTGATGGTTCGAAAGGGCCATAAGTTTCGATCCGATCGTTGGATCGCGATCAAACTTTTACTGGAGTTTTCGAATGCCCTTTTCCATGGAGTGGATGAGGCATCGATTCACGGTGATGATGAGGTGTGGTCGAGCCAGGCTTCATGGACGGTTCGAAAGGCCATAACTTTCGATCCGACCGTTGGATCGCGATGAAACTTTAGTGGAGTTTCCGGATGCCCTTTTCCACGGAGTGGATGAGGGATCGATACTCGGTGATGATGAGGTCTGGTCGAGCCAGGCTGCATGGACGGGTCGAAAGGCCATAACTTTCGATCCGACCGTTGAATCGCGATCAAACTTTTATTGTAGTTTTCGGATGCCGTTTTTCATGGAGTGGATGAGGAATCGATACTCGGTGATGATGAGGTCTGGTCGAGCCACGCTGGATAGACGGTTCTAAATTGCCATAACTTTCGATCCGACCGTTGGATCGCAATCAAAGTTTTACTGGATTTTACGGATGCCATTTTCCAGGGAGTGGATGAGGCATCGATACTCGGTGATGATGAGGTCTGGTCGAGCCAGGCTGGATGGATGGTTCGAAACGCCATAACTTTCGATCCGACCGTTGCTTCGTGATCAAACTTTAACAGGAGTTTCCGGATGCACTTTTCCATGGAGTGGATGAGGGATCGATACTCGGTGATGATGAGGTCTGGTCGAGCCAGGCTGGATTGACGGTTCCAAATTGCCATAACTTTCGATCCGACCGTTGGATCGCGATCAAACTTTTACTGGCCTTTCCGGATGCCCTTTTCCATGGAGTGGATGAGGGATCGATACTCGGTGATGATGAGGTCTGGTCGAGCCAGGCTGGATTGACGGTTCCAAATTGCCATAACTTTCGATCCGACCGTTGGATCGCGATCAAACTTTTACTGGCCTTTCCGGATGCCCTTTTCCATGGAGTGGATGAGGGATCGATACTTGGTGATGATGAGGTGTGGTCGAGCCAGGATGGATGGACGGGTCGAAAGGCCATAACTTTCGATCCGACCGTTGGATCATGATCAAACTTTTGCTGGAGTTTCCGGATGCCGTTTTTCATGGAGTGGATGAGGAATCGATACTCGGTGATGATGAGGACTGTTCGCGCCTAGATTGAGGGACGGTTCAAAACAACCATAACTTTCGATCCGACTGTTGGATCGCGATCAAACTTTTACTGGAGTTTCCGGATGCCCTTTTCCATGGGGTGAATAAGGGATCGATACTCGGTGATGATGAGGTCTGGTCGAGCCTGGCTGGATTGACGGTTCCAAATTGCCATAACTTTCGATCCGACCGTTGGATCGCGATCAAACTTTTACTGGCCTTTCCGGATGCCCTTTTCCATGGAGTGGATGAGGGATCGATACTCGGTGATGATGAGGTCTGGTCGAGCCAGGCTGGATTGACGGTTCCAAATTGCCATAACTTTCGATCCGACCGTTGGATCGCGATCAAACTTTTACTGGCCTTTTCGGATGCCCTTTTCCATGGAGTGGATGAGGGATCGATACTTGGTGATGATGAGGTGTGGTCGAGCCAGGCTGGATGGACGGGTCGAAAGGCCATAACTTTCGAACCGACCGTTGGATCATGATCAAACTTTTGCTGGAGTTTCCGGATGTCGTTTTTCATGGAGTGGATGAGGAATCGATACTCGGTGATGATGAGGACTGTTTGCGCCTAGATTGAGGGACGGTTCGAAACAACCATAACTTTCGATCCGACTGTTGGATCGCGATCAAACTTTTACTGGAGTTTCCGGATGCCCTTTTCCATGGGGTGGATAAGGGATCGATACTCGGTGATGATGAGGTCTGGTCGAGCCAGGCTGGATGGACGGTTTGAAAGTGCCATAACTTTCGATTCGACCGTTGGATCGCGATGAAACTTTCAGTGACGTTTCCGGATGCCCTTTTCCTTGGAGTGGATGAGGAATCGATACTCGGTGATGATGAGGTCTGGTCGAGCCAGGCTGGATGGACGGTTCGAAAGGCATAACATTCGGTCCAACCGTTGGATTGTGATGAAACTTTTACTGGAGTTTCCGGATGCCCTTTCCCATGGAGTGGATAAGGAATCGATACTCGGTGATGATGAGGTCTGGTCGAGCCACGCTGGATGGACGGTTCCAAATTGCCATAACTTTCGATCCGACCGTTGGATCGCGATCAAAATTTTACTGGAGTTTCCGGATGCCTTTTTCCATGGAGTGGATAAGGAATCGATACTCGGTGATGATGAGGTCTGGTCGAGCCACGCTGGATGGACGGTTCCAAATTGCAATAACTTTCGATCCGACCGTTGGATCGCGATCAAAATTTTACTGGAGTTTCCAGATGCCCTTTTCCATGGAATGGTTGAGGGATCGATACTCGGTGATGATGAGGTCTGGTCGAGCCGGGCTGGATGAACGGTTCCAAATTTCCATAACTTTCGATCCGACCGTTAGATCGCGATAAAAATTTTACTGGAGTTTCCGGATGCCCTTTTCCATAGAGTGGATAAGGAATCGATACTCGGTGATGATGAAGTCTGGTCCCGCCTGGCTTGCGTGACGGTTCGAAAGGGCCATAAGTTTCGATCCGATCGTTGAATCGCGATCAAACTTATATTGGAGTTTCCGGATGCCGTTTTTCATGGAGTGGATGAGGAATCAATACTCGGTGATGATGAGGACTGTTCGCGCCTAGATTGAGGGACGGTTCGAAACAACCATAACATTCGATCCGACCGTTGGATCATTATCAAACTTTTACCGGAGTTTTCGGATGCCCTTTTCCATGGAGTGGATCAGGAATAGATACTCGGTGATGATGAGGTCTGGTCGAGCTAGGCTGGATGGACAGTTCCAAATTGCCATAACTTTCGATCCGACCGTTGGATCGTGATCAAACTTTTACTGGCGTTTCCGGATGCCCTTTTCCATGGAGTGGATGAGGGATCGATACTCGGTGATGATGAGGTCTGGTCGAGTCAGGCTGGATGGACGGTTCGAACGGCATAACATTTGATCCGACCGTTGGATCATTACCAAACTTTTACTGGAGTTTCCGGATGCCCATTTCCATGGAGTGGATAAGGAATCGATACTCGGTGATGATGAGGTCTGGTCGAGCCAGGCTGGATGGACGGTTCCAAATTGCCATAACTTTTGATCCGACCGTTGGATTGCGATCAAACTTTTACTGGAGTTTCCGGATGCCCTTTTCCATGGAGTGGATGAGGGATCGATACTTGGTGATGACGAGGTCTGGTCGAGCCAGGCTGGATGGATGGGTCGAAACGCCAAAACTTTCGATCCGACCGTTGGATCGTGATCAAACTTTTACTGGAGTTTTGCGGATGCCCTTTTCCATGGAGTGGATGAGGGATCGATACTCGGTGATGATGAGGTCTGGTCGAGACAAGCTTGATGGACTGTTCGAAACGGCCATAACTTTCGATCCGACCATTGGATCGTGATGAAACTTTTACTCGAGTTTATGGATGCCCCTTTCCACGGAGTGGATGTGGGATCGATACTCGATGATGATGAGGTCTGGTCGAGCCAGGCTTGATGGATGGTTCGAAAGGCATAACATTCGATCCGACCGTTGGATCATGATCAAACTTTTTCTGGAGTTTCCGGATGCCCTTTTCCATGGTGTGGATGAGGGATCGATACTCGGTGATGATGAGGTCTGGTCGAGCCAGGATGGTTGGACGGTTCAAAGGCATAACATTCGATCCGACCGTTGGATCATTATCAAACTTTTACTGGAGTTTCCGGATGCCCTTTTCCAGAGAGTGGATAAGGAATCGATACTCGGTGATGATGAGGTCTGGTCCCGCCTAGCTTGAGTGACAGGTCGAAAGGGCCATAAGTTTCGATCCGATTGTTGGATCGCATTCAAACTTTTACTGGAGTTTCCGGATGCCGTTTTTCATGGAGTGGATTAGGAATCGATACTCGGTGATGATGAGGACTGTTTGCGCCTAGATTGAGTGACGGTTCGAAACAACCATAACTTTCGATCCGACCGTTGGATCGAGATCAAATTTTTACTGGAGTTTCCGGATGCCCTTTTCCATGGAGTGGATGAGGGATCGATACTCGGTGATGATGAGGTCTGGTCGAGCCAGGCTGGATGGACGGTTCGAAGGGGCCATAACTTTCTATCCGGTCGTTGGATCGCGATCAAACTTTTACTGGAGTTTCAGGATGCCCTTTTCCATGGAGTGGATGAGGGATCGATACTCGGTGATGATGAGGTCTGGTCGAGCCAGGCTGGATGGACGGTTCGAAAGGCATAACATTCGATCCGACCTTTGGATCATTATCAAACTTTTACTGGAGTTTCCGGATGCTCTTTTCCATGGAGTGGATAAGGAATCGATACTCGGTGATGATGAGGTCTGGTCGAGCCACGCTGGATGGACGGTTCCAAATTGCCATAACTTTCGATCCGACCGTTGGATCGCGATCAAAATTTTACTGGAGTTTCCGGATGCCGTTTTTCATGGACTGGATGAGGAATCGATACTCGGTGATGATGAGGTCTGGTCGAGCCAGGCTGGATGGACGGTTTGAAAGGGCGATAACTTTCGATCCGACCGTTAGATCGCGATCAAATTTTTAATGGAGTTTCCGGATGCCCTTTTCCATGGACTGGATGAGGAATCGATACTCGGTGATTATGAGATCTGGTCCCGCCTAGCTTAAGTGACGGTTCGAAAGGGCCATAAGTTTCGATCCTACTGTTGGATCGCGATCAAACTTTTATTGGAGTTTCCGGATGCCCTTTTTCATGGGGTGGATGAGGGATCGATACTCGGTGATGATGAGGTCTGGTCGAGCCAGGCTGGATGGACGGTTCGAAAGGGCCATAACTTTCGATACGACCGTTGGATCGTGATGAAACTTTTACTGGAGTTTATGGATGCCTTTTTCCATGAAGTTGATGAGGGATCGATACTCGGTGATGATGAGGTCTGGTCGAGCCAGGCTGGATGGACGGTTCGAAAGGCATAACATTCGATCTGACCGTTGGATCATTATCAAACTTTTACTGGAGTTTCCGGATGCCCTTTTCCATGGAGTGGATAAGGCATCGATACTCGGTGATGATGAGGTGTGGTCGAGCCAGGCTGGATGGACGGTTCCAAATTGCCATAACTTTCGATCCGACCGTTGGATCGCGATCAAACTTTTACTAGCGTTTCCAGATGCCCTTTTTTCATGGAGTGGATGAGGGATCGATACTCGGTGATGATGAGGTCTGGTCGAGCCAGGCTGGATGGACGGTTCGAAAGGCATAACATTCGATCCGACCGTTGGATCATTATCAAACTTTTACTGGAGTTTCCGGATGCCCTTTTCCTTGGAGTGGATAAGGAATCGATACTCGGTGATGATGGGGTCTGGTCCCGCCTGGCTTACGTGACGGTTCGAAAGGGCCATAGCTTTTGATCCGACCGTTGGATCGCGATCAAATTTTTACTGGAGTTTCCGGATGCCCTTTTTCATCGAGTGGATGAGGGATCGATACTCGGTGATGATGAGGTCTGGTCGAGCCAGGCTGGATGGACGGTTCCAAATTGCCATAACTTTCGATCCGACCGTTGAATCGCGATGAAACATTTACTGGAGTTTCCGGATGCCCTTTTCTATGTAGTGGATGAGGAATCGATTCTCGGTGATGATGAGGTCTGGTCGAGCCAGGCTTGATGGACGGTTCGAAAGGGCCATAACTTTTGATCCGACCGTTGGATCGTGATCAAAATTTTACTGGAGTTTCCGGATGCCCTTTTCCATGGAGTGGATGACGTATCGATACTCGGTGATGATGAGCTCTGGTCGAGCCAAGCTGGATGGACGGTTCAAAAGGCATAACATTCGATCCGACCGTTGGATCATTATCAAACTTTTGCTGGAGTTTCCGGATGCCCTTTTCCATGGAGTGGATGAGGGATCGATACTCGGTGATGATGAGGTCTGGTCGAGCCAGACTGGATGGACGGTTCGAAAGGCATAACATTCGATCCGACTACTGGATCGCGATGAAACTTTTATTGGAGTTTCCGGATGCCCTTTTCCAAGGAGTAGATGAGGGATCGATACTCGGTGATGATGAGGTCTGGTCGAGCCAGGCTGGATGGACTGTTCCAAATTGCCATAACTTTCGATCCGACCGTTGGATCGCGATCAAACTTTTACTGGAGTTTCCGGAAGCCCTTTTCCATGAGGTGGATGAGGGATCGATACTTGGTGATGACGAGGTCTGGTCGAGCCAGGCTGGATGGACGGGTCGAAATGCCATAACTTTCGATCTGACCGTTGGATCGTGATCAAACTTTTACTGGAGTTTTCGGATGCCCTTTTCCATGGAGTGGATGAGGGATCGATACTCAGTGATGATGAGGTCTGGTCGAGACAAGCTTGATGGACGGTTCGAAACGACCATAACTTTCGATCCGACTATTGTATCGTGATGAAACTTTTGCTAGAGTTTATGGATGCCCCTTTGCACGGAGTGGATGAGGGATCGATACTCGGTGATGATGAGGTCTGGTCGAGCCAGGCTTGATGGATGGTTCGAAAGGCATAACATTCGATCCGACCGTTGGATCATGATCAAACTTTTTCTGGAGTTCCCGGATGCCCTTTTCCATAGAGTGGATAAGGAATCGATACTCGGTGATGACGAGGTCTGGTCCCTAGGCAGCTTGAGTGACGGTTCGAAAGGGCCATAAGTTTCGATCCGATCGTTGGATCGCGATCAAACTTTTACTGGAGTTTCCGGATGTCGTTTTTCATGGAGTGGATGAGGAATCGATACTCGGTGATGATGAGGACTGTTCGCACCTAGATTGAGTGACGGTTCGAAACAACCATAACTTTCGATCCGACTGTTGGATCGCGATCAAACTTTTACTGGAGTTTCCGGATGCCCTTTTCCAAGAAGTGGATGAGGGATCGATACTCGGTGATGATGAAGTCTGGTCGAGCCAGGCTGGATGGACTGTTCGAAAGGCCATAACTTTCGATCCGACCATTGAATCATGATCAGACTATTACTAGAGTTTCCGGATGCACTTTTCCATGGAGTGGATGAGGAATCGGTACTCGGTGATGATGAGGTATGGTCGAGCCAGGTTGGATGGACGGTTCGAAAGGCCATAACTTTCGATCCGACCATTGAATCGTGATCAGACTATTACTAGAGTTTCCGGATGCACTTTTCCATGGAGTGGATGAGGAATCGATACTCGGTGATGATGAGGTATGGTCGAGCCAGGCTGGATGGACGGGTCAAAAGGCCATAACTTTCGATCTAATCGTTGGATCGGGATCAAACATTTACTAGAGTTTCCAGATGCGCTTTTCGAAGGAGTGGATGAGGGATCGATACTCGGTGATGATGAGGTCTGGTTGAGTCAGACTGGATGGACGGTTCAAATTTGCCATAACTTTTGATCCGACTGCTGGATCGCGATGAAACTTTTATTGGAGTTTCCGGATGCCCTTTTCCATGGAGTGGATGAGGGATCGATACTCGGTGATGATGAGGTCTGGCCGAGCCAGGCTTGATTGACGGTTCCAAAGGGCCATAACTTTCGATCCGACCGTTGGATCGCGATGAAAGTTTTACTGGTGTTTCCGGATGCCCTTTCCCATGGAGTGGATGAGGAATCGATACTCGGTGATGATGAGGTCTGGTTGAGCCAGGCTGGATAGACGGGTCGAAAGGCCATAACTTTCGATCCGATCGTTGGATCGGGATCAAACTTTTACTGGAGTTTCCGGATGCCCTTTTCGAAGGAGTGGATGAGGGATCGATACTCGGTGATGATGAGGTCTGGTCGAGTCAGACTGGATGGACGGTTCAAATTTCCCATAACTTTCGATCCGACTTCTGGATCGCGATGAAACTTTTATTGGAGTTTCCGGATGCCCTTTTCCAAGGAGTGGATGAGGGATCGATACTCGGTGATGATGAGGTCTGGCCGAGCCAGGCTTGATTGACGGTTCCAAAGGGCCATAACTTTCGATCCGACCGTTGGATCGCGATCAAACTTTTACTGGCGTTTCCGGATGCCCTTTTCCATGGAGTGGATGAGGCATCGATAATCGGTGATGATGAGGTCTGGTTGAGCCAGGCTGGATAGACGGTTCCAAACAGCCATAAATTTCGATCCGATAGTTGGATCGGGATCAAACTTTTACTGCAGTTTCCGGATGCCCTTTTCGAAGGAGTGGATGAGGGATCGATACTCGGTGATGATGAGGTCTGGTTGAGCCAGGCTAGATAGACGGTTCCAAACAGCCATAACTTTCGATCTGATCGTTGGATCGGGATCAAACTTTTACTGGAGTTTCCGGATGCCCTTTTCGAAGGAGTGGATGAGGGATCGATACTCGGTGATGATGAGGTCTGGTCAAGCCAGGCTGGATGGACGGTTTGAAATGGCGATAACTTTCGATCCGACCGTTGGATCACGATCAAATTTTTACTGGAGTTTCTGGATGCCCTTTTCCATGGAGTGGATGAGGAATCAATACTTGGTGATGATGAGGTCTGGTCAAGCCAGGCTGGATAGACGGATCGAAACAGCCCTAACTTTCGATACGACCGTTGGATCGCGATCAAACTTTTACTGGATTTTCCGGATGCCATTTTCCATGGAGTGGATGAGGCATCGATACTCGGTGATGATGAGGTCTGGTCGAGCCATGCTGGATGGACGGTTCGATAGGCCATAACTTTCGATCCGACCATTGAATCGTGATCAAACTATTACTAGAGTTTCCGGATGCACTTTTCCATGGAGTGGATGAGGAATCGATACTCTGTGATGATGAGGTCTGGCCGAGCCAGGCTTGATTGACGGGTCCAAAGGGCTCGATCCGACCGTTGGATCGCGATGAAAGTTTTACTGGTGTTTCCGGATGCCCTTTTCCATGGAGTGGATGAGGCATAGATACCTAATGATGATGAGGTCTGGTTGAGCCAGGCTGGATGGATGGTTCCAAATTGCCATAACTTTCGATCCGACTGTTAGATCGCGATCAAAATTTTACTGGAGTTTCCGGATGCACTTTTCCATGGAGTGGGTAAGGAATCGATACTCGGTGATGATGAGGTCTGGTCCCGCTTAGATTGAGTGACGGTTCGAAAGGGCCATAAGTTTCGATCCGACTGTTGGATCGCGATCAAACTTTTACTGGTGTTTCCGGATGCCCTTTTCCATGGAGTGGGTAAGGAATCGATACTCGGTGATGATGAGGTCTGGTCCCGCCTAGATTGAGTGACGGTTCGAAAGGGCCATAAGTTTCGATCCGACTGTTGGATCGCGATCAAACTTTTACTAGTGTTTCCGGATGCCCTTTTCCATGGAGTGGATGAGGAATCGATACTCGGTGATGATGAGGTCTGGTCCCGCCTAGCTTGTGTGACGGTTCAAAAGGGCCATAAGTTTCGATCCGACCGTTGGATCGCGATCAAACTTTTACTGGTGTTTCCGGATGCCCTTTTCCATGGAGTGGATGAGGAATCGATACTCGGTGATGATGATGTCTGGTCGAGCCAGGCTGGATTGACGGTTCGAAAGGCCATAACTTTCGATCCGACCGTTGAATCGTGATCAAAGTATTACTGGAGTTTACGGATGCACTTTTCCATGGAGTGGATGAGGCATCGATACTCGGTGATGATGAGGTTTGGTCGAGCCACGCTTGATTGACGGTTCCAAAGGGCCATAACTTTCGATCCGACCGTTGGATCGGGATGAAAGTTTTACTGGTGTTTCCGGATGCCCTTTTCCATGGAGTGGATGAGGGATCGATACTCGGTGATGATGAGGTCTGGTCGAGCCAGGCGGGATGGACAGTTCCAAATTGCCATAACTTTCGATCCGATCGTTGGATCGCGATCAAACTTTTACTGGCGTTTCCGGATGCCCTTTTCCATGGAGTGGATGAGGCATCGATAATCGATGATGATGAGGTCTGGTTGAGCCAGGCTGGATAGACGGTTCCAAACAGCCATAACTTTCGATCCGATCGTTGGATCGGAATCAAACTTTTACTGGAGTTTCCGGATGCCCTTTTCGAAGGAGTGGATGAGGGATCGATACTCAGTGATGATGAGGTCTGGTCAAGCCAGGCTGGATGGACGGTTTGAAATGGCGATAACTTTCGATCCGACCATTGGATCGCGATCAAATTTTTACTAGAGTTTCCGGATGCCCTTTTCCATGGAGTGGATGAGGAATCGATACTCGGTGATGATGAGGTCTGGCGAGCCAGGCTGGATGGACGGATCGAAACTTAACTTTCGATACGACCGTTGGATCGCGATCAAACTTTTACTGGATTTTCCGGATGCCAATTTCCATGGAGTGGATGAGGCATCGATACTCGGTGATGATGAGGTCTGGTCGAGCCAGGCTGTATGGACGGTTCGATAGGCCATAATTTTCGATCCGACCATTGAATCGTGAACAAACTATTACTGGAGTTTCCGGATGCACTTTTACATGGAGTGGATGAGGAATCGATACTCGGTGATGATGAGGTCTGGTCGAGCCAGTGTGGATGGACGGTTCGAAAAGGCCATAACTTTCGATCCGACCGTTGGATGGCGATGAAACTTTTACTGGAGTTTCCGGAATCCCTTTTCCAAGGAGTGATGAGGGATCGATACTCCTTGATGATGAGGTCTAGTCGAGCCAGGCTGGATGGACGGGTCGAAAGCCATAACTTTCGATCCGACCGTTGAATCTTGATCAAGCTTTTTCTGGAGTTTCCGGATGCCCTTTTCTATGTAGTGGATGAGGAATCGATTCTCGGTGATGATGAGGTCTGGTCGAGCCAGGCTTCATGGACGGTTCGAAAGGCCATAACTTTCGATCCGACTGTTGGATCGCGATGAAACTTTTATTGGAGTTTCCAGATGCCCTTGTCCAAGGAGTGGATGAGGGATCGATACTCGGTGATGATGAGGTCTGGTCGAGCCACGCTGGATGGACGGTTCGAAAGGCCATAACTTTCGATCCGACCGTTGGATCGCGATGAAACTTTTACTGGAGTTTCCGGATGCACTTTTACATGGAGTGGATGAGGAATCGATACTCTGTGATGATGAGGTCTGGCCGAGCCAGGCTTGATTGACGGTTCCAAAGGGCCATAACTTTCGATCCCACCGTTGGATCGCGATGAAAGTTTTACTGGTGTTTCCGGATGCCCTTTTCCATGGAGTGGATGAGGGATCGATACTCGGTGATGATGAGGTCTTGTCGAGCCAGGCGGGATGAACGGTTCGAAAGGCCATAACTTTCGATCCGACCGTTGGATTTGGATCAAAGTTTTACTAGAGTTTCCGGATGCCCTTTTCCGTGGACTGGATGAGGGATCGATTCTCGGTGATGATGAGGTCTGGTCGAGCCACGCTGGATGGACGGTTCCAAATTGCCATAACTTTCTATCCGACCGTTGGATCGCGATCAAACTTTTATTGGCGTTTCCTGAGGCCCTTTTCCATGAAGTGGATGAGGAATCGATACTCGATGATGATGAGGTCTGGTCGAGCCAGGCTGGATGAACGGTTCGAAAGGCCATAACTTTCGATCCGACCGTTGGATCACGATGAAAGTTTTACTGGTGTTTCCGGATGCCCTTTTCCATGGAGTGGATGAGGCATCGATACTCGGTGATGATGAGGTCTGGTCGAGCCAGGCTGGATGGACAGTTCGAAAAGGCCATAACTTTCGATCCGACCGTTGGATGGCGATGAAACTTTTACTGGAGTTTCCCGAAGCCCTTTTCCAAGGAGTGATGAGGGATCGATACTCCTTGATGATGAGGTCTGGTCGAGCCAGGCTGGATGGACGGGTCGAAAGGCCATAACTTTCGATCCGACCGTTGGATCGCGATGAAACTTTTACTGGAGTTTCCGGATGCACTTTTACATGGAGTGGATGAGGAATCGATACTCGGTGATGATGAGTTCTGGCCGAGCCAGGCTTGATTGACGGTTCCAAAGGGCCATAACTTTCGATCCGACCGTTAGATCGCGATGAAAGTTTTACTGGTGTTTCTGGATGCCCTTTTCCATGGAGTGGATGAGGAATCGATACTCGGTGATGATGAGATCTGGTCGAGCCAGGCTGGATGGACGGTTCGAAAGGCCATAACTTTCGATCCGACCGTTGAATCGTGATCAAACTATTACTGGAGTTTACGGATGCACTTTTCCATGGAGTGGATGAGGCATCGATACTCGGTGATGATGAGGTCTGGTCGAGCCAGGCTGGATGGACAGTTCGAAAAGGCCATAACTTTCGATCCGACCGTTGGATGGCGATGAAACTTTTACTGGAGTTTCCGGAAGCCCTCTTCCAAGGAGTGATGAGGGATCGATACTCCTTGATGATGAGGTCTGGTCGAGCCAGGCTGGATGGACGGGTCGAAAGCCATAACTTTCGATTCGACCGTTGAATCTTCATCAAGCTTTTTCTGGAGTTTCTGGATGCCCTTTTCTATGTAGTGGATGAGGAATCGATTCTCGGTGATGAAGAGGTCTGTTCGAGCCAGGCTTCATGGACGGTTCGAAAGGCCATAACTTTCGATCCGACTGTTGGATCGCGATGAAACTTTTATTGGAGTTTCCAGATGCCCTTGTCCAAGGAGTGGATGAGGGATCGATACTCGGTGATGATGAGGTCTGGTCGAGCCACGCTGGATGGACGGTTCGAAAGGCCATAACTTTCGATCCGACCGTTGGATCGCGATGAAACTTTTACTGGAGTTTCCGGATGCACTTTTACATGGAGTGGATGAGGAATCGATACTCTGTGATGATGAGGTCTGGCCGAGCCAGGCTTGATTGACGGTTCCAAAGGGCCATAACTTTCGATCCCACCGTTGGATCGCGATGAAAGTTTTACTGGTGTTTCCGGATGCCCTTTTCCATGGAGTGGATGAGGGATCGATACTCGGTGATGATGAGGTCTGGTCGAGCCAGGCGGGATGAACGGTTTGAAAGGCCATAACTTTCGATCCGACCGTTGGATTTGGATCAAAGTTTTACTAGAGGTTCCGGATGCCCTTTTCCGTGGACTGGATGAGGGATCGATTCTCAGTGATGATGAGGTCTGGTCGAGCCAGGCTGGATGGACGGTTCCAAATTGCCATAACTTTCGATCCGACCGTTGGATCGCGATCAAACTTTTATTGGCGTTTCCTGAGGCCCTTTTTCATGGAGTGGATGAGGAATCGATACTCGATGATGATGAGGTCTGGTCGAGCCAGGCTGGATGAACGGTTCGAAAGGCCATAACTTTCGATCCGACCGTTGGATCGCGATCAAAATTTTATTGGAGTTTCCGGATGCCCTTTTCCATGGATTGGATGACGGATCGATAGTCGATGACGATGATGTCTGGTCGAGCCAGGCTGGATGGACGGTTCCAAACAGCCATAACTTTCGATCCGACCGTTGGATCGCGATGAAACTTTTACTGGAGTTTCCGGATGCACTTTTACATGGAGTGGATGAGGAATCGATACTCTGTGATGATGAGGTCTGGCCGAGCCAGGCTTGATTGACGGTTCCAAAGGGCCATAACTTTCGATCCGACCGTTGGATCGCGATGAAAGTTTTACTGGTGTTTCCGGATGCCCTTTTCCATGGAGTGGATAAGGAATCGCTACTCGGTGATCATGAGATCTGGTCAAGCCAGGCTGGATGGACGGTTCGAAAGGCCATAACTTTTGATCCGACCGTTGAATCGTGATCAAACTATTACTGGAGTTTACGGATGCACTTTTCCATGGAGTGGATGAGGCATCGATACTCGGTGATGATGAGGTCTGGTCGAGCCAGGCTGGATAGACGGTTCGAAGGGGCCATAACTTTCTATACGGCCGTTGGATCGCGATCAAACATTTACTGGAGTTTCCGGATGCACTTTTGCATGGAGTGGATGAGGAATCGATACTCTGTGATGATGAGGTATGGCCGAGCCAGGCTTGATTGACGGTTCCAAAGGGCCATAACTTTCGATCCGACCGTTGGATCGCGATGAAAGTTTTACTGGTGTTTCCGGATGCCCTTTTCCATGGAGTGGATGAGGCATCGATACTCGGTGATGATGAGGTCTGGTCGAGCCAGGCTGGATGGACGGATCGATAGGCCATAACTTTCGATCCGACCATTGAATCGTGATCAAACTATTACTGGAGTTTACGGATGCACTTTTCCATGGAGTGGATGAAGCATCGATACTCGGTGATGATGAGGTCTCGTCGAGCCAGGCTGGATAGACGGTTCGAAGGGGCCATAACTTTCTATCCGGCCGTTGGATCGCAATCAAACATTTACTGGAGTTTCCGGATGCACTTTTGCATGAAGTGGATGAGGAATCGATACTCTGTGATGATGAGGTCTGGCCGAGCCAGGCTTGATTGACGGTTCCAAAGGGCCACAACTTTCGATCCGACCGTTGGATCGCGATGAAAGTTTTACTAGTGTTTCCGGATGCCCTTTTCCATGGAGTGGATGAGGAATCGATACTCGGTGATCATGAGATCTGGTCGAGCCAGGCTGGATGGACGGTTCGAAAGGCAATAACTTTCGATCCGACCGTTGGATCGCGATCAAACTTTTACTTGAGTTTCCGGATGCACTTTTACATGGAGCGGATGAAGAATCGATACTCTGTGATGATGAGGTCTGGCCGAGCCAGGCTTGATTGACGGTTCCAAAGGCCATAACTTTCGATCTGACCGTTGGATCGCGATGAAAGTTTTACTGGTGTTTCCGGATGCCCTTTTCCATGGAGGGGATGAGGGATTGATACTCGGTGATGATGAGGTCTGGTCGAGCCAGGCTGGATGGACGGTTGGAAAGGGCGATAACTTTCGATCCGACCGTTGGATCGCGATCAAATTTTTACTCGAGTTTCCGGATGCTCTTTTCCATGGAGTGGATGAGGGATCGATACTCGGTGATGATGAGGTCTGGTCGAGCCAGGCTGGATGGACGGATCAAAACAGCCATAACTTTCGATCCGACCGTTGAATCGTGATCAAACTATTACTGGAGTTTCCGGATGCACTTTTCCATGGAGTGAATGGGGAATCGATACTCGGTGATGATGAGGTCTGCTCGAGCCAGTCTGGATGGACGGTTCGAAGGAGCCATAACTTTCTATCCGGTCGTTGGATCGCGATCAAACTTTTACTGGATTTTCCGGATGCCATTTTCCATGGAGTGGATGAGGCATCGATACTCGGTGATGATGAGGTCTGGTCGAGCCAGGCTGGATGGACGGGTCGATAGGCCATAACTTTCGATCCGACCATTGAATCGTGATCAAACTATTACTGGAGTTTCCGGATGCACTTTTCCATGGAGTGGATGGGGAATCGATACTCGGTGATGATGAGGTCTGGTCGAGCTAGTCTGGATGGACGGTTCGAAGGGGCCATAACTTTCTATCCGGTCGTTGGATCGCGATCAAACTTTTACTGGAGTTTCCGGATGCCCTTTTCCATGGAGTGGATGAGGCATCGATACTCGGTGATGATGAGGTCTGGTCGAGCCAGGCTGGATGGACGGTTCGATAGGCCATAACTTTCGATCCGACCATTGAATCGTGATCAAACTATTACTGGAGTTTACGGATGCACTTTTCCATGGAGTGGATGAAGCATCGATACTCGGTGATGATGAGGTCTGGTCGAGCCAGGCTGGATAGACGGTTCGAAGGGGCCATAACTTTCTATCCGGCCGTTGGATCGCAATCAAACATTTACTGGAGTTTCCGGATGCACTTTTGCATGAAGTGGATGAGGAATCGATACTCTGTGATGATGAGGTCTGGCCGAGCCAGGCTTGATTGACGGTTCCAAAGGGCCACAACTTTCGATCCGACCGTTGGATCGCGATGAAAGTTTTACTAGTGTTTCCGGATGCCCTTTTCCATGGAGTGGATGAGGAATCGATACTCGGTGATCATGAGATCTGGTCGAGCCAGGCTGGATGGACGGTTCGAAAGGCAATAACTTTCGATCCGACCGTTGGATCGCGATCAAACTTTTACTTGAGTTTCCGGATGCACTTTTACATGGAGCGGATGAAGAATCGATACTCTGTGATGATGAGGTCTGGCCGAGCCAGGCTTGATTGACGGTTCCAAAGGCCATAACTTTCGATCTGACCGTTGGATCGCGATGAAAGTTTTACTGGTGTTTCCGGATGCCCTTTTCCATGGAGGGGATGAGGGATTGATACTCGGTGATGATGAGGTCTGGTCGAGCCAGGCTGGATGGACGGTTGGAAAGGGCGATAACTTTCGATCCGACCGTTGGATCGCGATCAAATTTTTACTCGAGTTTCCGGATGCTCTTTTCCATGGAGTGGATGAGGGATCGATACTCGGTGATGATGAGGTCTGGTCGAGCCAGGCTGGATGGACGGATCAAAACAGCCATAACTTTCGATCCGACCGTTGAATCGTGATCAAACTATTACTGGAGTTTCCGGATGCACTTTTCCATGGAGTGAATGGGGAATCGATACTCGGTGATGATGAGGTCTGCTCGAGCCAGTCTGGATGGACGGTTCGAAGGAGCCATAACTTTCTATCCGGTCGTTGGATCGCGATCAAACTTTTACTGGAGTTTCCGGATGCTCTTTTTCATGGAGTGGATGAGGCATCGATACTCGGTGATGATGATGTCTGGTCGAGCCAGGCTGGATCGACGGTTCCAAACAGCCATAACTTTCGGTCCAATCGTTGGATTGGGATCAAACTTTTACTGGAGTTTCCAGATGCCCTTTTCCAAGGAGTGGATGAGGGATCGATACTCGGTGATGATGAGGTCTGGTCGAGCCAGGCTTCATGGACGGTTCGAAAGGCCATAACTTTCGATCCGACTGTTGGATCGCGATGAAACTTTTATTGGAGTTTCCAGATGCCCTTTTCCAAGGAGTGGATGAGGGATCGATACTCGGTGATGATGAGGTCTGGTCGAGCCAAGCTGGATGGACGGGTCGAAACAGCCATAACTTTCGATCCGACCGTTGGATCACGATCAAACTTTTACTGGAGTTTCTGGATGCCCTTTTCCATGGACTGGATAAGGGATCGATAGTCGGTGACGATGAGGTCTGGTCGAGCCAGGCTGGATGGACGGTTTGAAAGGGCGATAACTTTCGATCCGACTATTGGATCGGGATCAAACTTTTACAGCAGTTTCTGGATGCCTTTTTGCGAGGAGTGGATGAGGGATCGATAGTCGGTGATGATGAGGTCTGGTCGACCCAGGCTGGATGCACGATTCGAAAGGCCATAACTTTCGATCTGACCGTTGGATCGCGATCAAAATTTTACTAGAGTTTCCGGATGCCCTTTTCCATGGAGTGGATGAGGCATCGATACTCGATGATGATGAGGTCTGGTCGAGCCAGGCTGGATGGACGGTTCGAAAGGGCCATAACTTTCAATCCGACCGTTGGCTCGCGATCAAACTTTTACTCGAGTTTCCGGATGCCCTTTTCCATGGACTGGATGAGGGATCGATAGTCGGTGACGATGAGGTCTGGTCGAGCCAGGCTGGATGGACGGATCGAAACAGCCATAACTTTCGATCCGACCGTTGGATGGCGATGAAACTCTTACTGGAGTTTCCGGATGCCCTTTTCCAAGGAGTGATGAGGGATTGATACTCCTTGATGATGAGGTCTGGTCGAGCCAGGCTGGATGGACGGGTCGAAAGCCATAACTTTCGATCCAACCGTTGAATCTTGATCAAACTTTTTCTGGAGTTTCCGGATGCCCTTTTCTATGTAGTGGATGAGGAATCGATTCTCGGTGATGATGAGGTATGGTCGAGCCAGGGTTCATGGACGGTTCGAAAGGCCATAACTTTCGATCCGACTGTTGGATCGCGATGAAACTTTTATTGGAGTTTCCAGATGCCCTTTTCCAAGGAGTGGATGAGGGATCGATACTCGGTGATGATGAGGTCCGGTCGAGCCAGGCTGGATGGACGGTTCGAAAGGCCATAACTTTCGATCCGACCGTTGGATCGCGATGAAACTTTTACTGGAGTTTCCGGATGCACTTTTACATGGAGTGGATGAGGAATCGATACTCTGTGTGATGAGGTCTGGCCGAGCCAGGCTTGATTGACGGTTCCAAAGGGCCATAACTTTCGATCCGACTGTTGGATCGCGATGAAACTTTTATTGGAGTTTCCAGATGCCCTTTTCCAAGGAGTGGATGAGGGATCGATACTCGGTGATGTTGAGGTCTGGTCGAGCTAGGCTGGATGGACGGTTCGAAAGGCCATAACTTTCGATCCGACCGTTGGATCGCGATGAAACTTTTACTGGAGTTTCCGGATGCACTTTTACATGGAGTGGATGAGGAATCGATACTCTGTGATGATGAGGTCTGGCCGAGCCAGGCTTGATTGACGGTTCCAAAGGGCCATAACTTTCGATGCGACCGTTGGATCGGGATCAAAGTTTTACTGGAGTTTCTGGATGCCCTTTTCCGTGGACTGGATGAGGGATCGATTCTCGGTGATGATGAGGTCTGGTCGAGCCAGGCTGGATGGACGGTTCCAAATTGCCATAACTTTCGATGCGACCGTTGGATCGCGATCAAACTTTTACTGGAGTTTCCGGATGCCCTTTTCCGTGGAGCGGATGAGGAATCGATACACGGTGATGATGAGGTCTGGTCGAGCCAAGCTGGATGGACGGGTCGAAATAGCCATAACTTTCGATCCGACCGTTGGATCACGATCAAACTTTTACTGGAGTTTCTGGATGCCCTTTTCCATGGACTGGTTGAGGGATCGATAGTCGGTGACGATGAGGTCTGGTCGAGCCAGGCTGGATGGACGTTTCGAAAGGGCGATAACTTTCGATCCGACCGTTGGATCGTGATCAAACTTTTACTTCAGTTTCCAGATGCCTTTTTGCGAGGAGTGGATGAGGGATCGATACTCGGTAATGATGAGGTCTGGTCGACCCAGGCTGGATGCACGATTCGAAAGGCCATAACTTTCGATCTGACCGTTGGATCGCGATCAAAATGTTACTGGAGTTTCCGAATGCCCTTTTCCATGGACTGGAGGAGTGATCAGTAATCGGTGACGATGAGGTCTGGTCGAGCGAGGCTGGATGGACGGTTCGAAACAGCCATAACTTTTGATCGCGATGAAACTTTTACTGGAGTTTCCGGATGCCCTCTTCCATGTAGTGGATGAGGAACCAATTCTCAATGATGATGAGGTCTGGTCTCGCATGGCTTGAGTGATGATGAGGTCTAGTCGAGCCAGGCTGGATGGACAGTTCCAAATTGCCATAACTTTCGATCCGACCGTTGGATCGCGATCAAACTTTTACTGGAGTTTCCGGATGCCCTTTTCCATGGTGGATGAGGAATCCATACTCGGTGATGATGAGGTCTGGTCGAGCCAGGCTGGATGGAAGGTTCGAAACAGCCATAACTTTCGATCCCACCGTTGGATCGCGATCAAACTTTTACTGGAGTTTCCTGATGCCCTTTTCCATGGAGTGGATGAGGCATCGATACTCGGTGATGATGAGGTCTGGTCGAGCCAGGCTGGATGGACGATTCAAAAGGCCATAACTTTCGATCCGATCGTTGGATCGCGATCAAACTTTTACTGGAGTTTCCGGATGCCCTTTTCCATGGACTGGATGAGGGATCGATAGTCGGTGACGATGAGGTCTGGTCGAGCCCGGCTGGATGGACGGGTCGAAACAGCCATAACTTTCGATCCGACCATTGGATCGCGATCAAACTTTTACTGGAGTTTCCGGATGCCCTTTTCCATGGAGCGGATGAGGAATCGATACTCGGTGATGATGAGGTCTGGTCGAGCCAGGCTAGATGGACGGTTCGAAACAGCCATAACTTTCGATCCGACCGTTGGATCGCGATCAAACTTTTACTGGAGTTTCCGGATGCACTTTTCCTTGGAGTGCATGAGGAGGTGATACATGGTGATGATGATGTCTGGTCGAGCCAGGCTGGATGGACGGTTCGAAACAGCCATAACTTTCGATCCGACCGTTGGATCGCGATCAAACTTTTACTGGAGTTTCCTGATGTCCTTTTCCATGGAGTGGATGAGGCATCGATACTCGGTGATGATGAGGTCTGGTCGAGCCAGGCTGGATGGACGGTTCGAAAGGGCTATAATTTTCGATCTGTCCGTTTGATCGCGATGAAACTTTTACTGGAGTTTCCGGATGCCCTTTTCCATGGAGTGGACGAGGAACCGATTCTCAATGATGATGGACGTGTCGAAAGGGCCATAACTTTCGATACGACCGTCGGATCACGATCAAACTTTTACTGGAATTTCCGGATGCTTTTTTGCAAGGAGTGGATGAAGGATCGATACTCGGTGATGATGAGGTCTGGTCGAGCCAGGCTGGATTGATGGTTCGAAAGGGCCATAACTTTCGATCCGGCCGTTGGATCGCGATGAAAATTTTACTGGAGTTTCCGGATGCCCTTTTCCATAGAGTGGATGAGGAATCGATACTCGGTGATGATGAGGTCTGGTAGAGCCAGGCTAGATAGACGGTTCGAAAGGGCCATAACTTTCGATCTGATCGTTAGATCGCGATGAAACTTTTACTGGAGTCTGCGGATGCCCTTTTCCATGGAGTGGATGAGGGATCTATACTCGGTGATGATGAGGTCTGGTCGAGCCAGGCTGGATGGACGGTTCGAAAGGGCCATAACTTTCGATCCAACCGTTGGATCGCGATGAAAATTTTACTGGTGTTTCCGGATGCCCTTTTCCATGGAGTGGATAAGGGATCGATACTCGGTGATGATGAGGACTTGTCGAGCCAGGCTCGATGGACGGTTCGAAAGGCCATAACTTTCGATCCGACCGTTGGATCGGGATCAAACTTTTACTGGAGTTTCCGGATGCCATTTTCCATGGAGTGGATGAGGAATCGATACTCGGTGATGATGAGGTCTGGTCGAGCCAGGCTGGATGGACGGTTCGAAAGGCCATAACTTTCGATCCGACCGTTGGATCGGGATCAAACTTTTACTGGAGTTTCCGGATGCCCTTTTCCATGGAGTGGATGAGGAATCGATACTCGGTGATGATGAGGTCTGGTCGAGCCAGGCTGGATGAATGGTTCGAAAGGCCATAACTTTCGATCCTACTGTTGGATCGCGATGAAACTTTTACTGGATTTTACGGATGCCTTTTTCCATGGAGTGGATGAGGAATCGATACTCGGTGATGATGAGGTCCGGTTGAGCCAGGCTGGATGGACGGGTCAAAAGGCCATAACTTTGGATCCTACTGTTGGATCGCGATGAAAGTTTTACTGGTGTTTCCGGATGCCCTTTTCCATGGAGTGGATAAGGAATCGATACACGGTGATGATGAGGTCTGCTCGAGCCAGGCTGGATGGACGGTCGAAAGGCCATAACTTTCGATCTGACTGTTGGATCGTGATCCAACTTTTACTGGAGTTTCCGGATGCCCTTTTCCATGGAGTTGATAAGGGATCGATACTCGGTGATGATGAGGTCTGGTCGAGCCAGGATGGATGCACGGTTCGAAAGGCCATAACTTTCGATCCGACCGTTGGATCGCGATCAACCTTTTACTGGAGTGGATGAGGGATCGATACTCGTTGCTGATGAGGTCTAGTCGAGCCAAGCTCGATGGACGGTTTGAAAGGCCATAACTTTTGATGCGACCGTGGGATTGCGATCAAAGTTTTACTGGAGTTTCCGGATGCCCTTTTCCATGGAGTGGATGAGGAAACGATACTCGGTGATGATGAGGTCTGGTCGAGCCAGGCTGGAAGGACGGTTTTAAACGGCCATAACTTTCTATCCGATATTTGGATCGCGATCAAACTTTTACTGGAGTTTCCGGATGCACTTTTCCATGGAGTGGATGAGGGATCTATACTCAGTGATGATGAGGTCTGGTCGAGCCAGGCTGGATGGACGGTTCGAAAGGGCCATAACTTTCGATGCGACCGTTGGATCGCGATGAAAATTTTACTGGTGTTTCCGGATGCTCTTTTCCATGGAGTGGATGAGGGATCGATACTCGGTGATGATGAGGTCTTGTCGAGCCAGGCTGGATGGACGGTTCGAAAGCCCATAACTTTTGATCCGATCGTTGGATCGGGATCAAACTTTTACTGGAGTTTCCGGATGCACTTTTCCATGGAGTGGATGAGGGATCTATACTCAGTGATGATGAGGTCTGGTCGAGCCAGGCTGGATGGACGGGTCGAAAGGCCATAACCTTCGATCCGACCGTTGGATCGGGATTCAACTTTTACTGGAGTTTCCGGATGCACTTTTCCATGGAGTGGATGAGGGATCTATACTCCGTGATGATGAGGTCTGGTCGAGCCAGGCTGGATGGACGGTTCGAAAGGGCCATAACTTTCGATGCGACCGTTGGATCGCGATGAAAATTTTACTGGTGTTTCCGGATGTTCTTTTCCATGGAGTGGATGAGGGATCGATACTCGGTGATGATGAGGTCTGGTAGAGCCAGGCTAGATGGACTGTTCGAAAGGGCCATAACTTTCGATCCGACCGTTCGATCGCGATGAAACTTTTATTGGAGTCTGCGGATGCCCTTTTCCATGGAGTGGATGAGCGATCGATACTCGGTGATGATGAGGTCTGGTCGAGCCAGGCTGGATGGACGGGTCGAAAGGCCATAACCTTCGATCCGACCGTTGGATCGGGATCCAACTTTTACTGGAGTTTCCGGATGCCCTTTTTCAGGGAGTGGATGAGGAATCGATACTCATTGCTGATGAGGTCTGGTCGAGCCAAGCTCGATGGACGGTTTGAAAGGCCATAACTTTCGATGCGACCGTGGGATTGTGATCAAAGTTTTACTAGAGTTTCCGGATGCACTTTTCCATGGAGCGGATGAGGCAGAAATACTCGGTGATGATGAGGTCTGGTCGAGCCAGGCTGGATGGATGGTTTGAAGGGGCCATAATATTCGATCTGGCCGTTGGATCGCGATCAAACTTTTACTGGAGTTTCCGGATTCACTTTTCCATGGAGTGGATGAGGAATCGATACTCATTGCTGATGAGGTCTGGTCGAGCCAAGCTCGATGGACGGTTTGAAAGGCCATAACTTTCGATGCGACCGTGGGATTGTGATCAAAGTTTTACTAGAGTTTCCGGATGCACTTTTCCATGGAGCGGATGAGGCATAAATACTCGGTGATGATGAGGTCTGGTCGAGCCAGGCTGGATGGATGGTTTGAAGGGGCCATAATATTAGATCCGGCCGTTGGATCGCGATCAAGCTTTTACTGGAGTTTGCAGATGCCCTTTTCCATGCAGTGGATGAGGGATCGATACACGGTGATGATGAGGTCTGGTCGATCCAGGCTTGATGGACGGTTGGAAAGGGCCATAACTTTCAATCTGACCGTTGGATCGCGATCAAACTTTTATTGGAGTTTGCGGATGCTTTTTTGCAAGGAGTGGATGAGGGATCGATACACGGTGATGATGATGTGTGGTCGAGCCAGGCTT
>Ga0325414_1001143_pt1 | contig 24829 bp, 7 predicted proteins | sample PopdelMetagenome_8_FD_206183 | JGI IMG/M metagenome (GOLD analysis project Ga0325414, IMG submission 206183) | Populus deltoides microbial communities from Bellville, Georgia, United States - Leaf-PdKOR-R3 | ecosystem: Host-associated > Plants > Phyllosphere > Phylloplane/Leaf | place: USA... | reverse complement strand
AATTACTGGTTGGTTAGTATAGAAGTATCGGTTGGTATGGAATTACCGGTTGTATTGGCTATTGATAGAGAATAGCCAGATGTTGGGTAATTCGTATGGAATTACCAGTTGTATTGGCTATTGATGGAGAATAGCCGGATGTTGGGTAATTCGTATGGAATTACCAGTTTGATAGTTGGCTATTTAAGAGGGTTACCGGATTTGAGATAAAATTGTAAATTACCAAATTAAAAATTAAACAATGAGTGTTGGTCACAGAGGTTCTATAAGTATAGGATTAATAAATTATGAATGGGTTATTAATGTTGATATATAGTAAGTTGGTGATGAAAGATAATTTGATATAATTTTGAAGACTTGTGAACATAATAGATCATCTTTAATGTGTTATCTTCCTTATTTCTTATTAATGTTATGTATACAGGTTTTTCACGAGGTGATACGGAGCGTTAAATATGGGCTTTGTGTTTTAATCTGTTTATTTTGTGAAATGTAATATATTTGCTTTATATGTAATTTGTATTATATGTATCCTGAATATGTTTTGCTTTTGGTAATTATACATTTAAAATATATGTGTAAGGAACTAATATTATTAAACTATTCAAAAAAAAATTTAGTAATTGTAAACTTGCATGTGTAGAAGATGAATGCATGTTAATGTAATAATTAGTTCAATATGAATCTTTTGAGTTTATAATTGTTTGTAGTTAATGTGTTATTTGTTGATGATGTAAGGTTGAGGAAATACAATGAAGTATAGTTATGTGAAATATTATTTGATGAGATGGGATATGATCTAGGATGGTTGGATTAAAGTGGAAGTTTTGAGTATTGTGATTGAATGAAGTCTAGTCGATAACTTGATAACTTGGTAACATTAGAAAACAAAGGAAACTCTGCCAAAATTTCAAAAAAAAATCTCATAATCTTAGACATACTATTCAATACTTGACATTAGTAAAGAAATGTTTGAGATTTCATGACATTATAATTTGAGGGTGTTACACCTAAAGTCAGTTTTGCCTTAGACAAGAATGCACAGTTACTTATCTACCAATGGCTTAGGAGTCTGTGTTTTCCTGATGAATATGCTTTGAACATATTTAAATTGGTGAATTTAAAGGATGACAGATTGTCTAGAATGAAGATTTATGATTGTCACATGTATATGCAAACACTCATTCCACTTACTTACTAGGATTTATTGCCAAAAAGGTTATGAGATACACTCACAAAGACCAATCACTTTTTTTAGATATATATGCTTTAACAAGTTGCATACCCAACACATGAAGAAGCTTGAAACAAATATCGTTCAGGCAATATACAAATTTGAGATGATATTCTCTCATTCCTTCTTCGACTCAATGGAGCATCTACCTATACATTTACTATTTGAGATAAAAGTTGGAAAGCTTATCCAGTACAAATAGATGTATTCATTCAAGAGGTTAAGGATTACACATGCATCCTAATTAAATTTATATTGTCTTTAGGTTTTAATTTAAAATATTCATTTAATTTCATGCAGATACTTGTTCAACCTTAAAAAAGCTAAAACAATGTCTATGTTGAGTTTTTAATATGTGAGACTTATATTGTTGAAGAGATCTCAATATTTATCTTGTATTATTTTAAGCCTTGCTTGAGAGCAAGAATCAACCTTATTTTAGGACATGATGACGATAAGGAAGTGCTTTTAAGTCTGGATTTGTCAATATTTTCTCATTCTAAACGACTTATATATATGAGGGAAAGATACTTGACAGAAACAAAATTCAGACATGTATATAATTTTATGCTATTTAACTACAATAAATTGAGAGTTTTTATTCAGTAAGTATAATATCAACATGTTATTTTTAAATAAATTTTCTCTTATACCCTCATAAACTAATAGATTGAGTAATTCCCTGTAAGCAACATCATCATTTTTACTATCTCAAAATTCACATATGACTGAATTTTAAAATTTTCAATTACAAGATGAATAATTTGCTACATGGTAAAGAACACATGTAAGCAGTACTTAATAATTCTTAACTTTTATAATACTTAATTTCATTACATCTTTCTCTTTAACTGTTAATGGTTGTAATCTTGTACTAGGTTTATCAAATGGGAGGGATTGCTAGTGGTAGTTTGGATTTACTATGTTTGGGTCCTGAAAGAAATGTCAAGTGCTATAACAAGTATTTTGTCAATGGATATGTCTTTCATACTAAAGAGTATAGTCAAGGTAAAAAGACCTATAATAGTGGAATTTACATTAAGAGATCAATTTGTATTGAGTTTGAAGTTGATTATTATTAAAAAATTCAACCTCTTTAAGAATTAAAAAAAAATTGAAATTTCATTTTTTTTTTATGTTGGAGATTTTCATACTGATTTCATATGCTTTAACTTATTTGAAAAACAGGGCAGGAACCTTGTCAAATACTACAAATGCAATAAGTATAAAATCCCCTAAAGGGGTTATAAAAAATAATGGAATCCTAACTATGACTGAATCTATATAATTTTTAATTAATACAATAAAAATCATATCTAAGCCAAAAATAATGCTCTAAAAGGACTATTTTTCAATCAATAATTATTTTATGTATTTTATAAACATGGGAACTCACATTATTTTATTTTATGAAATCATTGGTAAGAAAAAAGTTGAATTAGTGAAAAGATTAAGCAAAAATAAATAAATAAATTAGGCTAAAATAAATAAATTAGTGTTTATTTAATAAAACTACAGAAGTGGGACACAACAGAAACAAGAATTATTGTCTCATTTGTTTGGTCATGTCTTTGCAGCCACACTAATGGATCTTTATGAATCTCCCCATCTTATTTTACTCTTACAGTACCATAACGAGCATAATAGTCTTTTTATTCAAATGTTATTGGTATGATACAACCGATATAGGAATTAAAGTAGATCTTCACCATGGTTTGGTCAAAATTAATACAAAGATTAGACTTCGCAACATCGACGACGTCTTTTTATTTACCTAAGCATCTAAGAGTCCTCAGGTCCATCAAAAGAGATCTTTTACAGGTACTAGTCACAAGCCACCTTGACCTACCAAGTATCAAGTACAAGTTATCATTCACTCTGCAAGAAAAAATGGATGAGATTTCTAAGACCAATTGATTAATCGATTATCCAACTTGGAAGCCATATTCCTAAGCTACTTGGGTTTTTAGAACTTCATCAAGTTAGATAATCGATTATATATGTGTTTGTGCATACATATGCAAATTAAATTATTATTTTTTGAAGCAAGAATCCTACAAAATCTTATATCCACAAGTAAAGTTTTCTCACATGTGAATTTATTTCCTCAAAAATAATTGATCTCAATTTTTTTTTAAAAAAAAATCAGTACTTTGGAAGATGAAATATCTTTGCATTATCCTTAAAACAAAATAAGAAAAATCTATTTTTAGTCTTGTAGTTTAGAATCATTATGCGTGTTAAAGGCTAAGAAGAAAACCTTGGCTCCTGCTGTCTCCAAACCAAAATCCAAAAATAAAAATCACCTTCAAAATTTATAATTTTTTTATATGTTCTTCCAAAAATAAATTAGGATTAATGGCTAAATATATCTTCAAATGGCGAGGTATTCAGGCTTGGTAAATTCTAGAAGTTAGCAAGAACGCATCATAGCAGCTTAGTGAAAAGAAGATTAGGATGAGATTACTTTTAAAATAAATTGGCTATCATTTTCTAACAAATTAAATTATAATAATTTTATATCATGTTTGAAAGTCATAGTATTCATTGATGTTTATAAGAAAATAAATAATTATTAAGAATTAGATTATAAACACATTATTATAAGTCAGAATTTAGAAATTAAGCTGAATAAATAAATATAATCCAAGTCATTACTTATAAATAATCTCCTAAATATTAATGTTTTGCATGTCAACGTAGACAAATTGATACAAGAAATCAGTAACTCCAAATCTAACCCTAATTGTTTTTATTTCAAGTTAAATTAAAAAAAAAAACATTGACTTTGTAAGATATTTAATGAAATAGTTAACCAAACTCAACCTAACTAAACCGAGCTAGGTTAACAATAAAAAAATTTTAAAAAAAACTATCATTTTAATAAAATAATTGACGAAGTGACCCGGTAACTAAAACCCTCTTCGGGTTCATTCCTTGAAACATAGAGCTCCAATGGATGCTAGCACTTTGGAGTAAAATTTCCTGATATGAAAACTAATAGTTGGATATGAAAATCAAGCACGAGTATTGATCCATGTTCTGCTTATGCTATGCAATGACAACATTTCCAATGGTGTTTTGACAACAAAAAACAAACAAACAAAAAACGTTTTCATCGATGAAGGTTTTCAACAACTGGTTGGATACATTGTATAGATCACTTGTGAATGCTAGCTAGCGAGCCCACGCACTTCCCATATGCTTTGTCATCTCGAAAGGGAAGGAGCAGGTAGCCACGGTCAACGGTGGGAATTCAGGCCATCTAGCGATTGCCAGTCCTTATCATTGTCGAGGTGGTTAAAGCTATAGTGACCTAATTGGTTTCTTTTGTGCCAGAAAATCTTGATGGGGTTCTTGAAATCCTTGTGATGATGGTTCTATTTGGAGTTGAAGCATTTTTAAAAAACATTTATTGGAATTAGCATGATCATATCTCACTCGGATTTGACTAATTAATTAGATCAAATCAAGGATCGACCCATCAAGTCGTCAAAATTTAACAGGTCAACTTTCTAAATATAACGAAAACAAAACCAGCCTGAGCCTAGCTCCATATAGACGAGGCACTAGATCAGCATGTGGACCAAAGTGAAGCTTGATAGCTATGCTAATGCCATTGCATTGCGCCTCTGGAATGTAGCTTGTGGATTTTCGCTTGGTCTTACTCATCGGTCATTCTTATGAGCGTGGTGGTACTGGACGGAGCTTCGGTGGATTTGGCTGTGCATTCACACAAAAGGGCCTTTAACCCACATCCACATCCACATCCACATCCACATCCAACCATGAAAAATCTTTCGTACCAAATCCACTTCTTAACCTAACTTGTGGAAGAAACTGGTCAAACTTTGTCCTGATCTTGATGCAATAATGCAAAGAGCCGATGGATTAGAAGTTGGTCCATTCCCATTTTCAGCCTAATCATCTTTCAACAACCACTTGACTAGTAACACTGGGCGAACAAGGAGCCAGTCGAATCAAACTCCACCACACGTCGACTAGAGGGTCTGTTACTCGTCAGAAGACACAAGGAAATTGCAGTAATCAACATTCTCCATACCCAGAACACAAATTCTACTAACATTTAACCAAGTCCAAAATCATAACGCTCAGGTTTGTGGAACTTGAAATGTAAAGACCATAGTCATTGCCGGTAAAGTAAACATGATTCCAACCAAATCGCTTCTATCTAGGTCTCCAAGATACCATGCACGCAGCCCCATGTGTGTTGGATACCTAGACGTCAGTTACTGGCCTTAAATGGCATTGCTTATAATAATATCAAACTTCATTTCAGGTGTAAGGATCTGAAAACAACAGCTTCCCTGTATGCTTCCTTGCACCCAGCCAAAAATAAACAATCATGATTGACACCAGCACTGCACAACTTTCAAATTCCAAAACTTATGACTGATGCACAGTTAATAATCTTGCAGTTTTTGATATATTTTGGTGGAGATTACTGTAATGTTCATCTGTATCTAATCTCACAAAAATGCATCAGTCCAGTTTCATGACAAAGACCTCAACATGCTTTATCACAAGAACCTAAACTAAAAATGAGAGCTCAAATGGGATCAACATGAAAAATACTGGTGGAAAAAGGGATTTGCAGATGATAACAACCAAAGCAAGAGCAAAAATAATACAGAGGAAATAATAGTGTGCTGAGTAGGGACCGGTAAGAAAAGGAATAAAAGATGAAGATGTGCACAGTTTCTGCCAGGCAATGCAGCTGTCAGGCACCACTGATTCTAGAGATTCATCTGCTAGCATACACCCAAAACTGAAGTACAAAATAAATGTTGAAATGCAAATGATATTTAGTTATTACAGAAGGACTAACTGGTTGAAACCAAGAATCCATGACGTAGACAACTAAAGAGCTAAAATGAAACCAAGTTCTTTTTTCACCAAAACTTCACAGGCTTTCACTGACAAACATATTTCATACACTTCTCTCTCCCAAAAGACTAACTAATTCTATATTGGTAAATCTAAGGAAGGAGTGAAAATCAAATATATACATACATACATACATACATACATATATATATATATATATATAAATGAACTGGGAAAATTATAGCACCCTTCAACTTTCACATACCACATGTTCAGAATGGGAAGACTTCAGCACCACTCTAAAATTTGCTTGACATATCTGGTGAACAAAGCATCATTAGCAAGCTCAATTTAAATTACAGTCCACGCCACAAACCCAATCACCACCTTTTGAGTTCCATGAGTCCCAAACTGAAGTTGAATACTCTCTCTCCTGTACAAAAATTGTAAAGCAAATACAGGAGGAAATTATTATCTCATCACACAAGATTTTACTACCAGTATGGTTACTGCTTCTACTCTCACAAGGTAGGAATCTATGTGAAGAGCTCCAGCACAGTATCCTCAAACTTCAATACATTTTAATATCTCTACTCCTCAATCTCAATCATGTCATACCATATGTAAAAGCTAAGCAGTACTGCTATGAAAATCAGACTTCTAATAACATATACTCAAAATAGCATTGAATACACACAGATCAACAGATGCTAACTAATAAAGAGCCTTCAATCAGATGCCTACATAAGCAACATCAATATAATAACAGAAAAGGCTCAGAACAACACTCCAAGCTTAAACAGATAAAGAGGTAAACAATTAAACAAAAATACGACTTGAAGCTAACAATTGTGACTTGAAAAGCAAATGCTATCAGAGAAATGATGTAGCTACTACTTGGAACTACTAGCAATTATATACTAGCAGAAAGCAAGTGCAAAATACAACTGGGTTAAAGCAATCCAGCCATTCCCATGATTTGCTGCGAGCATACTTCCATCCTTCCACTACTGAAAGAATACTAGATGCCTAATTATGAATTCTCACAAGAACCTGAAGGCATCATCAATTACTGATGCGATGCCTATCTTGAATGAGCACCACCGTAACCACCAGAGGCTTGCGAAGGATCAGACCTCCAGGCTTCATTTGCATATCCTGAATTCCCATTACTGTCACCATAGTAGCTCCCACTCCCCTGTTGGTCTCCCCCACCAGCTCCATTGCTGGCACTGCCATTTGGAGCATTCCCAGCACGCCCTCCAGTAGCTCCATAGCCACCAGAATAAGGACCATCACTTCCACCATAATTACCATAACCATAGCCTTGATTTCCATACCCAGACGCTCCAGCTGGATATTGACCCATAGGAGCAGAAGCAGAACCACCGGTACCAGAAGCACTCCAGGGAAATGCAGCCCCATAGCCTGCATTTGCACCATAGCCGGAAGCACCATAACTCGAAGGAGCTTGGCTGCCCCAACTATTTTTTACAGCAGCAGACATGCCATACACTCCCGTACCATATCCGGCATTTCCACCACCATAACCACTAACACCATAACTGCCATAATAACCAACTCCACTGTTTGCTGCTCCGTAACCATAACCATGAGCAGTATATCCAGAATAAGGTGGGTAACCACCTACAGAAGCTTGGGGCTGCATATACCGGTTTCCATCCATTCGACCATCAGCTGCATTTACATTGGCTCCAGCGGAGCCATAACTACGATAGCCACTACCACGCCCCTCACTACCTGGATTTGCATCTTTTGGGAGTGCTCGTTTTACCTCTACAAGTTTACCATTCAACTCATGAAAGGTCTTCTGGAGTACAGTATCAACTGCATCTTCAGAATCGAAGGTAATAAATCCAAATCCACGAGGCCTTTGAGTCTGCTGGTCATACATTACTACAACATCATTTACATGACCATAACTTTGAAAATACTGACGGAATCCATCTTCTGTCACGGTGGAAGGCAAGCCACCAACAAAAATCTTTTTTGTCCTAAAATCCCCTGCACCACCAGAGCCTCTACCACCATTAAAACTCCCGGTTCTAGATGATGTATGCTGTTCTTCTCTCGATAAAGCCCTTTTCGCCTCCACCTATATTGCCAATGAACAAAATTAATACTCCTAAGAAACAATCTCACAGTCCAAAACCATTTACTTTACAGAAACAGATTAAATCCCAATATTCCCGCACACCAAAAGAATACATAAATCTCAAATCAACCACTGGTGAGCTGCTCCATAAAAAAAAAATTCTTTTTTTGAGTGACGTTAAATATTAAGAAAATATAACAAGAAAAAACTTCAACAATATACATGAACCGTTGGATAAGTAGGACCTACAAGTGGGTCTCACTCTAAAATCATGATCCAACGGCTCATGTGTGTTCTTGGAGTTGTTCTCTGCTTGACATTTAGCTAACATTACTCGATTTTTTTTTTTGCAGCAACTTTCATTTTAGACAACAAATAAATAAATAAATAAATAAAATACAAGAAACCCCGAAATCCAACGAAAAAGCGGGAGAAATAAAATGTATAATCAATTCAAATCAAATCAAATAGCGAACGAATTAACGGAAACCCAATGCAGCTTAAGCCCCAAAGAAGAGAGAGAGGAAGAATAATTACAGTACGGCCATCGATGGTGTGTTTATCGTGAAGAACAGGATCTAGAACGGAGGGATCGGAGAAAACGACAAAACCAAAGCCACGAGGACGACCAGTGGTTTTGTCACGCATTATGACAACCTGAGAGACCTCACCGTACTGGTTGAAGTGGTCTCTTAGCGTGTCTTCGGTTGTGTCCCATGCTATTCCTCCTACGAACAGCTTTCCTTCGTCCGAATCCATTCTCTTCTCTTCTGTGTGTGTATGTGGAAGCAGTCAACTGAAAGTTTTTTCAGACTGATGTAACTCTCTCTGACTCTGAGACAGAGAACGGAGGAGGAGGAGGGTGGGAGTTTTGGGCTAGGGTTTGTTTATTTTTCCGATGCCTTGCGGGCTTTTTTGTTGCTTTGCTTTTGGCCAACCAATCAAAGAAGCAGAAACCTTAAAAAATTAATATAAATATAAATAATGTTATTACAACAACAATTGGGGTGGTGGCGCAGTTGGCTAGCGCGTAGGTCTCATAGCTTCTGAGTTATCCTGAGGTCGAGAGTTCGAGCCTCTCTCACCCCACCATTATTATTTTTTGCCCTTCCTGAAAGCTTGTCATTTCAATTCTTACAACATAAATGGAACAAAAATATTAAATAAAAGTTGGGGGTACTAATATTTTATAACTTAAATTTTACTTATTAAATGTTTCATGTTTTTATAAATTAATTAATATTTTCTGCATATATTTTAAATTAAATTAAGTATATATAAAGAAATTTAACTTTATATATCTTTAGAAAAAAATCAAAACACTAAAAATAGTTATAAAAAAAAACAGTTTTATCACAATCCAATAACATGTACAAAATTGAATTGTTCTTCTTCTAATTGAAAATTGACCACAGCTAGCCATATTGGTGGAAATGTTGGGCAAATTCAAATTAAATATTATTTATTGACGAATATCTAATTAATTCTAATTCAAATTAAATATTATTTTAGAATGTTGGACAAATCTCTTGAATGCGACAAATAATGACTAAATTTATTTTGATTAATTCAAATTAAATATCTACTTCATTGACCAACCATTGGATCAATCACTAGATGCCTTTTGCACCCTCCATATTCAACGGTTCATATAAAAAATAATATCTTTGAAGATTAGTTGAAGCATAAAAAAAATGTATTTTTTTTGTTATTTTTTATTTTTTATTTTAAAAATTGAAAGAAAAAATTATTAGAAACTATAAAAAAAAAACATGAAAAATCAAAATGGAAAATCAACTTTTGAATCACTGTAGTATTTAGTTAATCAGGTGATAATAGAGAAATTAAATAAAAATCACCAACAAGAAAAATTCAATTATTTTTTATTTATTTTTTGAATTTTTTAATATTGTCCATAGCATTTAATTAGTCAGAATTTTCATTGTTCTTGTTCTAATTGAAAATTGACCAGAGCTAGCGACATTCCATTATACTGGTTGAAATGTTGAGCAAATTCAGATTAAATATTATTTATTAACGAATATCTAATTAATTCAAATTCAAATTAAATATTATTTTAGAATGTCGGACAAGTCTCTTGAATGCGACTAGTGAAGGCTAAATTTATTTAGATTAATTCAAATTAAATATCTACTTCATATCTTTTGAGTTTAGTTGAAGCATAAAAAAATATATTTTTTATTTTTATCCAAATAATTTATATATTTTATATTGAATCTCAATATATAATTGTGTTTTTCACCTTAATTTTATAAAAAATAAAATAATTTATTTTTTTATTAATAAAAACATGTTTTTTATTTATTTTACAAGTAAAAATTCATGTTACAACAGTTTTAATTAAATATATATATTTTTTAAATTTATTTTTTTAAAATATAATTAAAAATATGTTTTTAAAAAAACTTAATTTTTAAAATCATAACCGTTTACAATACCAAACACATACTCTATGTTTAAATATACACCCACTTATTTTATTTACAAAAGAAATACTAATAATGTTATTTCAAACGACAGTGGGCGCCTCTCTCCTAAATTTGCAAGAGATGGCGTAACCAACACGGGACCCACTAACTTTCAGTGGATTAACGGTCCGGGCACAGTGGATAGATTTCGAAAAGAAAACGAAAAGGAAGAGGGCAAACTTCATAAGAGTCTACAATCTTTATGAGTAATTTCAATTAGGTCCTAACCTTTTCTCTTTTTTGTCTCGATTAAATTCCCAATATATTAATGAATTTTTAATGAGATCTTTCTTTCATTTTTAGTTGATGAAACTGTCAACCGGTCATGTGAAGATCATATTATTCTTATTTTTTTCATGCATACTTATTTATTATATTAACTTAAACTAACACAAGGTTTGGATTGAGAGTTTATTGACATATCAGGGACTTAACCGCGAGTAAAAGTAGTTTATGGACTAACTTTAGATTAAACCTATAATATAAGGACCTGTTTGTAATTATCCAAAGGAAATTACAAAATCCCAAATTTACAGGCTGTGTCCCCAATCCCTCCTCGATAAAGAATCCTAACGGTCACTTCCCTTTTCGTCTTAAAAAAACCAAAACCCTACCTCCTCGCTCCTATCTCTTGACCGTTTTATCCCTACCACCTTTACACGAACGCTCCTACCTCTCTCTCTCTCTCTCCCCCTCTAAAACAATGAAGACCTGTTAACAAATTTCTCCTCGAGCAAGAAACCAGTAACCGCTGCTCTTTACTACAGGGGAAGAAAGAGAGGGGATATTCTTATTCCTCATGGCTTGCTTTCTTGCGTGTTTTGGTTCATCCAAAGAACGCAAACGTCGTAGGCACAGTAAGGTTCAACCACGAGTCCATGTAAGAACCTTAAGGAGCCTTGTTTCCTAAAATTTCCCTCTTGGGTTTCGTTATTTTTTCTGTCTCTCTGCTTGATTTTCAAGAAAACAGAGAAGAAGAGAAGAGTAGGACCAACATTTTTGGTTCTTTTTGTTTGAGAGGCTTTGGATTTCTTGAATTTCCTTTGCTTGTTGTGTCAACAAATTGGTAGTGTTTAAGTCTGATTTTGAGTTGTGATTTTTTGTTGCAGAGAAAGGAAGGTTATGGTAGTCCAGTAGAAGCTACCGTTTCAGTGGTTAAGGACTGCTGCCCAGAGAAGCCTATTGTGAGCCCAACTTCAGAAATCAGGTTAGTAAGTAAAGGATTGTACTGTTTCTGAGGTTTGCTGCTTTTCTTTTCTTTCCGTTTTAGTATCTGTTTTATGCAGCTTTCTGAAGGGGAAAAAAAGGGTTTTGTGAATGGTTTTTGAATTGCTGTATTTTGGGTTTTTCATGGTTGTATAGGGATGATGGGTCTGAGGAGAAATTAAGCTTGAGTACGAGAAAGAAAGTGACATTCAATTCGAATGTGACAACCTACGATCATGTTTCAGTTGAAGAATCCACAGATTTTACTTTGGGGAAAGAAGATTGTGGCGATAAAAGGGAGGGAAAGGAGGAGAATATTGCAAAACCAAGCCAATCTCAGTCTTCTTCTGAAGATAGTTCAATTGCATCAAGCTTGTGTTCTTACCCTCCTAATCATCGTTATCAGAATTGTAGAGACAGTGATGATGAGATGGGCTATGAGGAAAGTGATATTGATGAGAGTGATGATGATGATGAGGAGGAGGAGGAGGAGGAGGAGGACGGGGGCCTAGATTATGAAGATGTATATGAGGATGATGAAACCGCAGAGTCAACGTCTAGAATGACTAATTTGGCTAACGAGGAGAATGATAGTGACGTGATGAACAGTGGTTTGTCTGGGAATAGGAATTTTCGAGATAGGAGAGCTGCTGTGCTGAACCCAGTTGAAAATCTAAGTCAATGGAAGATTGTAAAAGCAAAAGGAAAACCACCATTGAGGCAACAGAAAGAGAATCTGACATTGGATCAAGAACCTCGAATGTCGTTTAGTTCCGAGCCTGGTTTTAAGGAATTGGCATTCAGTTTCAAGGCAAAAGCTGGTCAATGTAATAAGAAGCCAGACCAAGAAATAGCGGTGGACACTAGCTTGTCTAATTGGTTGGGTTCATCTGAATGCACACCAGTCAATAAGCCTGGATCAATTGGTTTAGATGCCATTGCACCTGAGAAAAGCATGTCACAGGGATCTAATTCACCAAGAAGCTTTGATGATAGGCCTATTCTTGGGGCACTAACGGTGGAAGAGCTTAAACAGCTTTCAGCTACTTCTTCTTCAAGGAGGTCACCAAGTCGTAGCCCTGATGAGATGCCAATAATAGGAACTGTTGGGACTTATTGGAATCACGGTGGCTCCGGCAAGGATTCTGGCTCGGCCTCTTCGTACAAAGGAATACCCAACACGACCAGCAAATACAGAGAGGTACATATCTAGTGAAGAATTTGTAGAACTTCTTTCCTGTTAAGTTGTTGAGTGATAATGGCACTTGGCACTGTTAACTTGAATAAGTTTTTTGGGACTGCAGGACAAGAGAGTGAATTGGCACTCCACTCCATTTGAGACAAGACTAGAGAGAGCTTTGAATGGTGGTGGTGATGTTGCTAGAACCTAGTCAACTCAAACTTCTATTGGTCGTTAAACATGGTTGGAGTGTTGTTTTGTGTGTGATTCCATCTCTATTTTCCTTTTCCCTTTGTGAATTACGGTATATGGTTGTTCTTGATGCGTGCTTGCAGTTGTAATTCTTTCATTGGTTTGATTAACGAGTAATATAATACAATACGGCTGTACTTTTGTGCTATCCACATTGCCTTTCTCAGAAGAAAATTCTGCATCATAACCACATTTTCTTGAACTGGATTCTAACTGCTTTCCTTGCTACCAAAGCTGTTAAGATAGTTTAAGCTAAATGAAAACTGAAGCAGAGCCGGCTCGAAGAACATGCTCATGAATTAATGCCAACCATTTATGCGTTGGGAGAGATCATTCCTTCGAAGGCCAAATCATCAGCAAGAACACAAGCTGAAGCTCTCCTCCAATTGAAAAACACCTTGTCTTCTTCACCTCGCTCTTTTAGTTCATGGTCTCGTTCCAACCTCAACAACCTTTGCAAGCGGACTGCTGTTTCCTGCAACTCCACCTCTCGAACAGTCCCTCAACCTCCCCAGACTAAACATAACTGAAACACTCGCCCAATTCAACTTCACCCCTTTTACTGAACTGGCCAGGTTTGACATCCAGCGTAACAATGTCAGTGGAACGATACCCATCAGCCATTGGCAGCCTCTCCAAGCTCAATTACTTGGACCTCAGTTTCAACTTTTTCAAGGGCAGCATACCTTTGGAGACATCTCAGTTGACAGAGCTTCAGTATCTCAGTCTTTACAACAACAATCTCAACAGTATCATCCCTATTCACCTTGCCAATCTGCTCAAGGTAACAGAGACCTTGGAGCAAACAACTTGGAAAACCCTTACTGGTCCAAGTTTTCCATGCCTTCTTTAGAATATCTTAGTTTTTTTCTCAATGAACTTACCGCAGAATTCCCCCATTTTATAACCAATTGCCGGAACTTGACGTTTCTGGATTTGTCACTCAATAAATTCACAGGCCAAATACCAGAATTGGTCTTTACCAATCTGGGAAAGCTTGAGGCCTTGAATCTCTATAACAATTCATTCCAAGGACCATTGTCATCCAACATTTCGAAGCTTTCCAATCTCAAAAACATTAGTCTAAATAACCAGTTGAGTGGTCAAATTCCTGAAAGCATTGGTTCGATATCTGGTCTTCAAATTGTTGAATTGTTCAGCAATTCTTTCCAAGGAAATATTCCATCTTCTACAGGCCAACTCAACGATCCCTCTTGAGCTTGGCCTTTGTACTAACTTCACCTACTTGGCAATGCTACTCAAAATCTACCAACTCAATTTGTTTTCTGGAAATATTCCTCCAGAAATTGGGAAATTGACAATGCTTCCATTCCTTTTTCTGTATAATAATAACACAATCTCTGGTTCCATCCCCCGGAGATAGGAAAATTGAAGGAGTTATTAAGTCTAGACCTTTCAGCAAACCAGTTTTCAGGCCCCCTTCCTCCAATATTATGGAATCTCACAAATCTTCAAACCCTGAATCTTTTCTTAAATAACATCAACGGTAAAATACCACCAGAAGTTGGAAATTTGACGAGCTGCAAATTCTTGATCTCAACACCAACCAGCTCCATGGGGAGTTTCCACAGACCATTTCAAATATTACTTCTTTAACTTCCATCAATCTGTTCGGCAATAACCTCTCTGGTAGCATTCCAAGTGATTTTGGGAAGTCCATGCCTTCTCTGGCGTATGCTAGCTTTTCAAACAATAGTTTCTCTGGAGAATTGCCGCCTGAATTGTGTAGTGGTATGAGGCTTCAAGAATTTACTGTCAACAGAAATAACTTTACAGGGTTATTGCCAACCTGTTGAGGAATTGTTCGGAGATAACAAGAGTTCGGTTTGAAGAGAACCGATTCACTGGAAACATCACTGATGCATTTGGTGTCCTTCCAAATCTTGTTTTGTTCGCCTCAGTGACAATCAATTTATTGGTGAAATCTCACCAGATTGGGGAGAATGTAAAAACCTCACCAATTTACAGATGGACGGAAACAGAATTTCTGGTGAAATCCCCGCTGAGCTTGAGAAGTTGCCCCAGCTGCGACTTCTAAGTCTGGGCTCCAATGCACTGGGAAATATGAGCAACAATCATTTGACAGGGGAGGTACCTCGTAGTCTAACCACCTTGGCAGGGCTTGAATCTCTTGCTTATCTGATAACAAGTTGACAGGAAACATATTAAAAGAGCTTGGGAGTTATGAGAAGCTATCAAGCTTGGACCTGAGCCACAACAACCTTTCTGGCGAGACACCTTTTGGACTGGGAAACTTAAACTCGTTGCGGTACTTGTTGGATCTTAGCAGCAATTCACTCTCAGGAACCATACCTCAAAATTTGGGAAAGCTTTCACAGTTGGGGGCTCTCTAAAATTATAAAAGCTATAACATGTGTACAACAAGGAAATGGGAAACATGGCATGATGTTAAAAACTTTCATACTGGATGTTTCAGATGTTCATTTTGATTGCCTGGTGTTTTCAGAACTGGCACAAACAATGCGGGTCACAGACAAATGTGCTGTGTATAGCTTTGGGGTGGTGGCTTTGGAAGTCATGATGGGAAGGCACCCGGGAGACCTCTTATCTATATCATCAATAAAACCACCATTGTCAAACGATCCAGAGTTGTTTTTAAAGGAAATGTTAGACCTGCGGCTCGAAGCTCCCACGGCCCACCATGCCTTTTGTGGCACAAAAATTATCATCAAGAACTCAAGCTTACCTGGCTGAGCCACTGGACTTAATAACTATCAGCAAGTTAACAAGCTTTCAAAAACTGAACAAGATGGACCTTGCAGGTTAGGCTGGTTTTGGTTTTGGTTTTGGTTTTGGTTTGACAGAATTCCCTGGCTTTCACAAATCACAATTCAAGGAGGAAGGCTTTACTATCGTTGGAGGTTGCTTTTAACCTTCTTCAATATTTTATAGGATTTGCCTGGACGGAATCTTAAATGGAGGAAAGCAGAAGTTCATGATTTCCTTAAATTAGTTCCTAGTTGCCAAGGTCCTTGAGATGTCACCCCGAATCATAAAGCAAAGTGCGCACCAGTTTACCATGCGTCATGGAGGAGTGGTTTTTCAATCCCCTTTGGATCTAGAGACCCTCGAGGCCGTCTGAGGGTACGTTTAATATTGTAATTTTGGTTTTTTTTTAAAAAAAATTATTTAAAAATATATTAAAATAATATTTTATTATTATTTAAAATTTATTTTTAATATACCACATCAAATCAATTTAAAAATATCTTATAAAAATTAATTTAAAACAAAAAAAATTATTTTTTTACAAAAATACTTTACAACTACAAAAACGAATAGAGCCTAATTCCGTCACCATGCAGAATACTTCTGCTATAGGTAACCTCACATAGAAATGTTTTGCATGTGTGGATGTGTGATGTGTAACATCAAATAGATATGACTTGTTATTTTAGTTGTATTTCACCGTGAATTAAATATATTTTTTCTTGAAAAAATTGTATATGCTGACTTTTTTTACATGTATTTATATATATAAAAAATTATATAAATCAAAATACTTGTGCACATCAAAATGTTTATGAATAAACTCAACCGAGTTCAATAATATTTTTTTATAAATTTATATTTAACCTTAAAAAAACATAAAAAGACAAAAAAAAAATTTAAAGGGTTGGCCCTTGAACTCATGGCTCAGCACCGCTAGGCCTTTGTAAGGAAAAGCCCAAGCATGTGAGTGGCCCTCCAGGCCAGGCCTGGACACCTGGGCTTGGTATTATTTTTTATATATATTTTAAAGGGGTGAACGATCTTTAGGTAATGGGACTAGTTGTCCATAAGAAAGACGCATCAATCTCAGTGTACCCTACCCAAGATAAATTGCATCATTAATTGATTGTTTTTTTTTTACTCTTATGTTTATATATGTTAGTTTGTCTAAAGTTTAAGAAAGATTCTTCCTAGTAAGAAATTTTTTTTCTTATTAAGATAAAACATAACCATTCTAAAACAAAAACAAAGAGTAAAATTCATTTCCCAAAAAAATAAATATACAGATTAATTTTTGTGGTGTTTTTGGATTTTTTATCAAATCTTAATAGATAATCACAAACTTGTTATGATACTCATTAATTGATTTTTGAGTTTTTTAAAGTATGATAAAGATGGAATTTTTATTTTAAAAAAAATATGCATGAAAAGATTTTAGAACTTGGTTGTATACACACAAATAAAAATGCATTTTTATATTTTTAAAAATAAGATTTTTTTTATTTTTGTTTGTATTTTTCTAAAATTTTGAAGAAAAATAGGTATATTTAATACTGAGTCAATATCTTACTATACAAGTTTATAGTCCAAATATTAAATAAAAAGGTTGGGAAACACACGAGAAACTTATAAATAAATTTAAAATAGTCTTTGATTTTTTTCAGAATTTTTGAAAATAATTTGAAGTCTAAAAAATAAACATTGCTGAGAAATTAGTAGGGCATGTTAGCCAAATACGTCCTTAACTAAAATTCATAGGCTTAAAAAATATTTTAAAACCATATTTGGCAAACACGTTTTAAGGATAAAATATTTCATTTTTTTTCTTTGATAAAAATTGAACATGCCAAACATGACCTTAAGGTAATGTACTTAGCCCAGCCACATGAATTGAGCTTCCTGATCCAAAATCCAAGCCTAAAAATACAATCTAGTCTAGAAATATAAATGAAATATTAAAAATCAAACAAGGTGTTTTTTTGCACGGATCTCATCGAGAATAGTTAGAAAACAACACCAAGAACTCAGAAACATGAATTTTAATTTCAATCATATTATATCAAATTAAAGGCATGAAGACATGTAAAAAAAAACATTATTGAAACAAGAATTAGAAGCTAAATCATCATAATTGAACATCCAATCATTATAATTAATTAATTTTATACCCAAAAAAAAGACAGAACTAAAGATTAAATGCTTTGATTTCGAAGTTTTTAAGCCATTAAAACTCTAAATTAATAATCACGCATGCACATATATATGTAAAAACTAATAAATAAATAAATAATGTAAATCAAGCACCTAAGATAATCTTCAACGCATGAACACGAGACCCAGAAAAGATGAAAGCCTAGAAACTCAACAGTAAGCCTAAACCTAAACCTGGAACACATGATTTAAAACATGAATAAACGGGCCCTCTGCATCATTGCTCATAACTTCTTTAGTGTATATTAGATTATTCGCCGGGGATTATTCAATTTGTTTTTGAAAACATATATATATATAAAAAACTTCCATATATTATTAATGTTTTTCTAATAATTTTTTTTAACTCATGCAAAAATTAATTTAATATAATCTAATCAACTTAATGGGTTAAAAAATAATAAGAACAACCATAAAAAATATAATTTGAATTTTAAAAATTCAAGATAATATATTTTTTAAATAAAATATTGACACAATAATATATTAGATAAATCAATGATAACCCGGGTTAACCTGTCAAATTCCAGATCCAAATCATGAGACTATAATACTTCATATTGAAAAAAAATAAAAATTTCAATTCTCAATTCTCAATCAACCCAGTGTTGAAGAATGAAATTGAAAAAAATCAATTAAAAAATCGATCTGATTAACATATCAAATTCATGATTCAGGTTATAAGATCAAAATATTTTTATAAAAACAAACATAAAAAATAACCTGAGTTCACTTAAGTTGATCTGTCAAACTTGCTATCAATGTCATAAAACTATGACAATTCTATAAAAATCAAAACAACCTATTAAACTTAATTTTTAATAAATTTATTATTAAATAATCAAATAAACTGTTATCTATTAAAATCACCATCCTTTTAATTCATTGTTAATAATAATAATATATTTTCGTGGAGAGAGAGAGAGAGAGAGAGAGAGTTGTCCATAATAAATACTATATAATTTATGAAGACTCCAAGGATACCAGGAGTTCACGGTCTCCTGGTTCTCTGAATTTAACCTTAGATTTCTCCTGAAAAAGTACAGATGAGATCAAGTTTTATACAACTATACCTGGATTATACATAGTTATGTTTATGAATCTTTCAATTTTGATTTTTCATATTTGCAAGGAAATATAAGAGAAAATATATTTTTTATTTGAGGTTAATGAATATTCTCAAACTAATTTATGTGCAAAAAAAAAAAAAACTAGACTCTCTTTTTTTGATAAATAATTTTCATATTAGTCTTATAAGTTTAGAGGAATAGGTTCTTCCAAATGTTGATATTAAAGTTTGGAAGTGTGGTTTCGGTTGTTTTTTAAAGTGTTTTTTACTTGAAAATGCATCAAAATAATATTTTTTTTAATTTTTTAAAATTATCTTTTACATCAGCACATCAAAATAATTTGAAAACATAAAAAAAAATATTAATTTGAAATAAAAAAAATTTAAATTTTTTTAAAAATATTTTTGAAATACAAAAACAAACAAGACAATCTTAAAAAAAAAAAAAAGAAATCAAACCAACTTTTTAGAGTTTATTTTATCTTTGCATGCATGTGTAAAGTCTCAAACCTTTCGAGGTCACTAATATTATAAGACAGCTAAAAAGCAATTAATTCGGTGTTGAAACTTCAAATCCTGAGTTATTATTATAGTAAATTATGTTTTCTCGTAGAGGTTGCACAGTTATAAATTTTGCTAATTTTTTTTACTCTATCGGTAAAAAATTATATTTTTTGAGTTTTTTAATTTTTTTAAAAAAACAAGTTTTTCTTATATTTTTTTCTTTATACTTCACATTTTTAACGTTTCACACTTAATTTATTTCTCATCATTTTTTTAATATTTATTATCTTGTAATATGTTTTTTAGTTTTTCCTTCTTTTTATCGTTACATTTTTTTTTGTGAAAAACAATTACCGTAGAAATGCAACTAATTAACTATAACTAAAAAAATCAGTGTTTTACTGTAGCGGGAATTAATATGGACTATGAGTGCTTTCACTATAGATTGCACCGTTCAACTCTATAGCAGTGATACTGTGAATTGTGAGTGCTTTTTATTGTGGATTATACTGTTTAGTGGGGGCATGGTGAGACTTCAGGCCCTAGGTTGCAGGCAAGCCCCCTAAGGCTGTAAACACTTAGCGCTTGGGCTGCCAAGCCTTGGTGTTTGGCCGGCCACGCATACCTGACCACGTCCCAAGCTGTAGACACTTGGCACTAGGGCTACCTGGTGCCCTAGCATGTAAACACCTAGCATGGGGTCTCTCCAGCCTTGAGCGCTAGGTGCAGACCTGCACGCTTGGCTGCAGCCCCAGGGCGAGCGGGTCTACAACCCCAAGCGCCTAGACTGTAGACCCTCACGTACTATTTGTATTATAATTAAAAGTATTAATATTAAAAATAGTATTATTTCTCTGTTAAATATTACTATTTTTATTATAATTAATAGTATTAATATTAAAAATAATATTATTTATGTTATAAATATTATAAGAACTTTGGTCAGGCGAGTTTAGTATTATAAATATTATTATATTCATTAATATTATTAAATTTGTAATAAATATTATTACTAAAAAATATATAAAATTGATTTGAAGGGTAAAATTAATTACTATTGTTACTACTACTATTATTATTATTAACTTTGATCATGCATCCCCTTCCAAATCCAAGAAACTTGGGCTTGAGAAGGGGTGCCTCACCCAAGAAGTTTGGGTGTGGCTTGAGCAGATCTAAATCCCTTAGGTCTTGCAATCATGTCTGATTCAAGATTATTGGTCATTTGTCAGGACCTAATCTCTTGGGTCCTACGTCAGGATCCAATGCTAATTGGGTCTTGCTTCCGGATTCAATGCTCTTAGATTTTGCTTCAGGATCCAATTTTCTTGGGCGGCATCATGACCCAATGCACTTGGATCCGGTGTCAGAACTTAAGGTTAATGGGTCCTGCATTAGAACCTAAGACTAAGAGAATTGGATCATGTGTCAGGACTCAAGGCTAATGGGTCCTGAGTCAGGACCTAAGAGAATCGAGTCTTAGGTTTTTAAATATAATTATTTGTATTATAAATATTATTATTTTTATTATAACTTTAAGTATTACTATGAAAAATAGGATTATTTGTATTATAAATATTATTATTTTTTATTATAATTAATATTATTAATAAAATAATTAATAAATTTGAAAAAAATAATTATCAATATTGAAAATCAACCATAAATTATTTGAAGTGTAAAATTAAAAATTATTATTATTATTATCATTAATAAATTTTAAAAAACTATTATTACTATTAAAGAAAAACCATAATTGTTTTTGAAAGATTAAAAAAATAAAAATTTAGATAGACAAATTAAATATTATTATAAATATTATTATTGGGTGTGACGTTACAATCAAACTCAATGCTCTTGGTTCTGCCGTTACAGCCGAATCCAATATTTTTAAATCTTAAATTAGATTATAATATTTTTATAATCTTAAAGCTTTAGAAATCTTAAATCTTCAGGATTCAAAATAGTGTTTAAACCTAATTTTTAAACAAGTTTTTTTTAAAAAAATAAACATAATTCTTTATTTGATTATTGAATCTAAGATTTAACCAGCAAATTATCTATAGAATTAATTGGCTAGCACCAATGAAGGTCAGTATCATGCCAAAATTAGGTTTGAAAGTTGTTGTCTTATAATTTTATTTATTTTTCTACTTATCTTTGGATTCATTTCTTAATTAGGTTTTAAAATTTATTTGACTTGATTTGATTTTAAATAGAAAAGTTTATTTAAAAATCAAATTCAGAATTTTTGACATTCAGAATTAATTATATTACAGTTTTATATGTACTTTAGCTATAATTTTAGAGTTTAAAAACACTATTTTGCTTACTAAAAAAATTACATAAATTTTTAGTTTTGATAGAACCCTAAAGTCTTTTCCTGCTTTCTAAAGCTTACTATTCTTAAATATGAATTGAAGAATTTTGATTGTTTTTTCTTTTTGAATGTTTGAAAGTTGACTTTGACTGTAGTGGGTAGTTTGACTGGCTTAATGAAGAGATAGTTTGAAAATGCTGTCTAAATTGTGTTTTATAAAATTATTTTTTTATATTTTTTTTAAATTTAATTTATTTTATATTTTTAGATTGTTTTGAAATACTGATATTATAAATAAATTTTAAAAAAATTAAAAATATATATTATTTTATTATATTTTTAAATAAAAAATATTTTAAAAAATAACTATCATGATATTTCTAAACTCCAATAAGAGAAACACAAACTTCCAAACTCCAAGTGTTGTGTTTGTTTTTATGGTACAAAACTAAATAATTTTTAAATATTTTTTTAGTTTTAAATAATTAATTTTTTTAATCTTTTTAATTACTGTATAATTTATGAACATTTCAAAGATATCATGAGTTCACAGTCTTTGGTTCTCTGAATTTAACCTTAGATAGTCCTTCACTTCTTTGAAAACCCTAAACAATATTTAAAAAAAAAAAATTCAGTATATTTTTAGTATTGTAGTGGAGAGAATTTAGTAAAATTATTTTTTATTTAAAAATATATTAAAATAATTTTTTTTATTGTTTTTTATATCTATGCATCAAAATCTTTGAAAATCATTAAAAAACTTATGATAAAAAATAAAAATTATCACATTTCTAAACAATCATTCATTCCAAATTAACCCTCATAAGTCAATCTGGAGAGTCTTTGTAACTAAGTTCTATATATGTATACCTGGATTATACATAGTTTAGTTTATAGATCTTCAGGTTTTGATATTTTAAATCTGCTAGGAAATGGAAGAGAAAATATAATATATTTTTTTATATTCAAGGTTAATGAATATCCTCCAACCAATTTGTGTTGATCAAAACTAAATTATACTTTAAAAAATAATAATTATTATAATTTCAGACAATACCATTAACAAAATTCATTATAATTTGTTGATTTAAGGTTTGGCCCAAAACTTGGTTTTTTTATTAAAAAAATATAAAATAATTTTGTTTTGAATTTAGTTCTCTTAAAACCAAAACTTGAGTTAACTTTAAATGAATCTTCTGTGACTATTTGAGAGTGTTGTAACTTCTATTTTTTTAGTATTTTTAAAAAGTATATTCCATGTGAAAAACCATGAAATGGATGATTGTTTTAGTGTTTTTTTTATGATTTTAATATGCTAATGTTAAAAATAAAAATAAGTTATTTTAATTCATTTTAAAATAAAAAAACACTTTTAAAAAGTATGGAGAAGCCAAACAAGTTTTTTTGACAAAAAAAATTATAATTTTTTATCCATTATTGAATAAAACTAAAATTTAACCAATGAATTATCTATAGAATTAATTGGCTAGCACCAATGAAGGTTAGTATAGTGCCAAAATTAGGTTTGAAAGCTGTTGTCTTATAATTTTATTTATTTTTCTACTTATCTTTGGATTCATTTCTTAATTAGGTTTTAAAATTTATTTGACCTGATTTGATTTTAAATAGGAAAGTTTATTTAGGTACTATTTAAATAGTTTAGTATGCTGTTTTTCAAAAAAAAAAAAAAGAATTTTGGACATCCAGAATTTATTATATTACAGTTTTCTATGTAATTTAGCTATAATTTTAGACTTTAAAAAACACTATTTTGCTTACTAAAAAATTACATAAAAATTTAGTCTGGATAGAACCTTCTTTCCATGCTCTCTAAAGCTTATTATTATTATTATTATTATTATTATTATTATTATTATTATTATTATTATTATTATTATTATTCTCAGTCAGTTGATTCACCAAATTTCTCCAAATTCATTTGTGAATCAAAGAATTTTGATTTCTCTTTTCTTTTGAAAGTTCAAAAGTTGACTCTGACTATGTCGGGTAGTTTGACTGGCTTAATTTTGTTAGATAAAAACAAACTCCCTTTCAAAATGCTGATAAAGAGTAGAAGAAAGCACTATAAAGAAAAAATACAAGAAATACGTGTTTGAGGATGTAATAATAATTATTTTTTATTTAAAAATATATTAAAAATAATTTTTTTTTAATTTTTAAAAATTATTTTTAATATTAGCATATTAAAATGATATGAAAACACTAAAAAAATATTAATTTGAAATAAAATAATAATTTTTTTTAAATTTTTTTAAAACATAAAAATAAATAGAGTTTCCTCTATGAGGCGATTTAGTAGTTTCCTTTTGGAAAATGAATTCTGGAAAAAGTGAATTCCAGGAAAGTGAATTCTGGAAAAGTATTTTCCGATATTTGGTAGTGTAATGGAAAATAAGTTGGAAAACACTTTCCAGTGTTTGGTTATGTTATGGAAAATGAGTTGGAAAATAACTTATTAATGTTTTATTTTTCTCAAGTTTATTAAAATAATGAGGAACAAATCTTACAAATTAAAAAGTTGAATGAGAATGAAATTGAAAAAAATATAATTTCATAAATTATCTCAAATAAAATAAATAATAATCAAAATAATAGAGATCAAATCTAAAAAATTAAAAAAAATAA
>Ga0325414_1001141_pt1 | contig 24842 bp, 24 predicted proteins | sample PopdelMetagenome_8_FD_206183 | JGI IMG/M metagenome (GOLD analysis project Ga0325414, IMG submission 206183) | Populus deltoides microbial communities from Bellville, Georgia, United States - Leaf-PdKOR-R3 | ecosystem: Host-associated > Plants > Phyllosphere > Phylloplane/Leaf | place: USA... | reverse complement strand
ACCCCCAACAATTTAAAAATTAATTGTAAGAGTTCTGGACTACCACTAGCAACTGGCTCTGACTCCTTGACAGAATGTAAGGCTTCAATCAAGATTGAAATGGCCTAACCAAAAAACAAATTTGAATATTAGTCTAAGGAAAAACTAAGACATCTATTCACTAAACTAAAGTTATCGCACAAAAGTTTTTATATATAAAGATTCAACCTATGACATTTCATGGAATGAAGGAGTTAAATTTCAACATCACTTGATATTATTGCATCTCCAACATTTAAATCATGCACGCATGCTGCCTTAACACTTCTGATTTAGTGTCTATGCAATTTAAATGGAATTGGAACTACTTGCTGCAAGGCAAGTTGACATCACATATTTATCATACCTCAGGAAAATATCCCAGAACCAACAAAGCCTGGCGCCCACAATCTGACCTGTACATCACAAACAATAATGTATTAAAACCATGAACAGTGTATTTGAAGATAAAAGTTTTCTAAGCTAGAAAAGCCATGCAGTTCCACCTGGAAAGGCCACAAAGCTCCCACAATACCCATAGAAACTCTTCAGGATGTGGAGTTGATATTAGCAAACGATCAATAGCATTAACCTGCAAGAAAGAGAAAATCTAGATAAATTAAATACTTGGATGTGAGGTTCAAATGAAAGTTAAATCCAGATAAAACAGAAACCATGAACTCAAGTAAGGGAACTAACCACTCTCAAATGCGTCTCAACAATCACTCCAACTTCATGTGGACTGCAAACGAAACCCTTGGACAATAAAACAGATGCATAACGTAGAGGAACACATTCTTCCCTATTCATACCACCCACACCCCTTAAAGCATCAATTAGTGTAGTGCAAAGCTCAGGGTAATTTAAGAGAAAAATTAAACCTGGAAAAGAAACCAATATTTATTAAACCAATCTCACTTCCTGTGAAAAAAGTAAATTGGACTTCAAGAATTAAACCTGAGCGACACATAAGAAGTGAAAGAAGTATGGCCCCAATAGTTGATGCGATATCAACAAATGTATCCATGGCATCTACAGCTTCTGAACGCAATATGGGGGACGACAACAGTGCAGCTGACAAAGGAAGAAAGCCTCTCTCCTGCTTCCAAGAAGACATTTTGAATATGATGAAACAGCTGGTAATTTGAAGATTAAAGCATCATACAAGCCAACAAAAACAGCACTACTACAAGAGCTCATGAACCTCTCAAGATATCAATTAAGAATTCAGAGGGTTTTTTTTTTTTTTTTTGAGGGGGGGAGGCGCTCAAAGTGAGGATGCTTTATCCTGACGTAACTGCTAGCACAAAAAGTGGTTTCTAAGAAATTCTGCTGCCCATCTAGGATATAAAAATCTCTACAAGATATATCATCTAGCTAACAACATTGTTGGAAAGAAAGTATATTGTGTAAAATAATTTGTTCTTCTGGCTTGAGTGGGCTGCATGTATCAACTAGCATAAAAACATATTAAAGCATGAAATCACACATTAAAACATGTTTTCTGGCATTTCTAAATTGCTTCTTGTATTGAGCCTCATAAAGTTAATGACCAACTTGAACAGATTAAACTTCAATAAGATAGTGATAGAAGAGTAAAACAGAATGGTTGATAAAAAACATTAACCTGTCTTTATCAGGTTTTAGGACATTTCATTTCCATTCTCTCTTCCACCTCACATCCCTCTATTTCTGTTATATATCTCCCTGGTTCTATGACCAACTATTAAAAAGCCTGGCTTGCTTGTTTTAAGTATTTTATATTATAAATCTTACTGTGAAAGGGACAAACTGTTTCCCATATTCAATGAATGATGATATGAAATATCCCATATTCTGCAATTATATAGCTCCTACATCTTTATGCGGAACTTAGTTTCAAAACATTTCATATCTAGTAGAAATTTGAGTAAACCACATTCTTGCTCTTATAGATTCATCAGTGTTCCGCTGCTATGCCCACAGTTTAAAATTTCCCAAAGTTATCCCTGTGGTGCTAATAAGTTTAAGTTTTTACATTTTACAAAGTAAATAGCTAATAAAAAGCTGACTTTTATATTTTTATTTTATCTTTTCTTGCTTTTTCTCTGATTTTTTCCTCTCAAGTCTCCATATATATTATCATGTCACACAAAAACAGTTAAGAACATAAAACCAAATTCAAAAAGTAGGCTATTTAATCCCCAAGTGTAACAATAGAGCTTTTAGAACTAGAAGGGTGACTTTAAAAAAATTTATATTGTCCGACTAGAGTTAGAACATTGGTGAATCTATAATAACAAAAATAAAGTTCCCACTAAACATTTTTGTCTGGATTGACTAAGATAATGAGCTTGAAGTTTTTTAATTCAATTTATTCGATCAAGAAGCAATTAATCCTTTCTTTATCATATTAATATGAACCCAGAAAAATCAAAAACTGATATTAACCACAAAATTTCCTTAATCTGACTACTCTCCATTTTCATTTTGATTGATTTGAAAAAAAAAATTCATACTGAGTAATTAGAGGGTAAACTTGAATTGTAAGGAAATATTACTAGAGCCTTAGAATCCCAAAATTGTGTTATTTGTCATCAAAATGATGAGTCTCACTGTGACCATTTTTACATCACCCATTTACGAGGGACATGTGGTTCAGATTGTTCATCTATGGCAGTGGATTTCATTATAATCTCTTTTGTGGGTTTCATAAGGAGGAAAGATTGTAGTTTTGTATCATTTGTCTTCCTATGATGTACCTGGTAGGAAAGAAATGCTAGAATTTTTAAAACCAATACACTTCAAGACAATTGTTGAGTGATAGGATAGTTTTCCTTTCTTCTTGGAGGTCCCATGCTTCAGGTTCCTCAGCTAATACCCACCAAGATTGGCTTCTCTTTTATGACATGTTTTTTGTTTCCATATTTCAGAGGATGACTTATTCGTTATCATGCTTTAGTATCTAGATTAAGCCAATTAATAAAATTTTCTTTTATCTAAAGATTCTAATCGTTCACTTAATCATACTCTGATAAATAATACAAGATCATATCAAATTCAAGCAGCAGACCCACTACAAATCCTAGTTAAAAGTGCAATTTAACAACCTTAGCTAACAAAAAGTAAAATCCATAGGCTTCACATCACTTGCCAGCTGAAAGCTGCATGATAATAGCTCATGGCACCATCAAGCATAGAAATGGATACAGGAAGGAAAATGAAACACACCTACCTGCTCCATATAAGTCATTTGAGGCTTTGTGCTCATGTCTATAAAAGTGATGATTCTAATTATAATACAGTTGAAGACCAATAACTCATCACACACAATGCATAAATGAGTATATTAAGAGTTCATTTGGTATGACTTATGAAAAATAACTTTTGATTTAGCAAATTTTAATGTAATTCAACTCATTTCTGCACAAGTTATGTAGAAAAATAACTTTTGATTTAAATCAAAAGTTATACATAACTTGAGCAGAAATGAGTTGAATTACATGAAAATTTGCCAAAATATGACACAAAGTAACTTTTTTGAATAAGGAAAGTAGTTTAGTTAGAATCCATAAGTTAAAATATAAAAATTTTAACTTTCGATTAAAGCAAAGTTTGGGTTCAATTAGTAACAACTTTTTTGTTCAAGTCAACAGTTATTTCTAAGCAAATAAATTTATGACTTTCTTTGAGTCAAAAGTTTATGAACAACTTAAATCAATTGGAAAAGGTGATTTTGATTTCACTAAGAAAGTCATCAATTTATTTTGATTTCACTATCGGAACCTAAATCTAGTCAGTGATTTTGATTTCACTAAGAAATGTCACAAATGAAAAATATTCAGGAATAGCTCAGCCCAGCAATGAAAGCAAACATGAGTTCAGTATAATAGCGTATGATAGCGTTTCATGTTCATCAGCATGTAAGCTATCACTCCCCAAAATAACATATGATGGCACAAAACCTCTTTGTGAGTGATATAAAGTTTATAAGACTTCATCACTTGAAATAAGCAAAAGCAATATTTACTTTAAAAGAAACATCATAGATAAAATGAAAAGTCACATATGAGAACAAGAACTTGTATCTATGTCGCCTGAAAGTAGCATACCTTGAGAAGTGCCAGCAAATGGGAATCAATATCCCAGTTTGAAAAGCAGCAATGTGATGAACCAACCAAGTTACTGGTTGCTTTATATGACAATAATCCTTCTGTTTGACCAATGATCAATGACCTACTTGCAGAGGCTGCTATAGAAGGATCTTCAATTGGACCACGCAAATTTATCAATTTCTGCATAACACTTTTCACTAAATAAGAACTAAGAATTATGGTTTGGCATGCTGCCAAAACAAATGCAATTGAAAATTTAGAACTGACCAAGAGCATCTTAAGTTGAGATTTAGCACTGTTAAGCATTGCTGACGTAACACTTTTAACTCTTCCAAGTGCAGAAAGTCCCCCTAGAGCAGAAAGAACAGAAAACTGGAAGAGAATGAAATTACCACTAGTTAGAACCATTGTAATTTAGGGAACAACCTGGGCCACTTAAACACACAAACTGGTAGCATACCTCATATCTAGAAACAACTTCATAAAATCGTAACCGATGAAGGACATAGGTTGCAAGAGAAGCAACATCATGCTGAGGTCTCTGTAGGAACAACTTCAACAATTGACTATAACCTTTGCTAGTACCAGATGGGATATTTTCATCTTCACGAGGCCACCAACCTAAAAATCCTTCACAGCCAATTGGATGCCTTGTTGCCTGCTCAACAACTCCAAGTGATAGTAAAATTATGGCGGAAGAATTCTGCACCTCATTAGAAAAAATATGTGCAAGCTGCTCCATTCCCCCACTATTGACGAAGTGAAAGCAGCTTTCTTTACCAGAGCACAATAAAAGAGCCAAGCTCAGACCCAGAATGACACTCTTGTTCTGATGATCAAGACACAAGATCACAAATGGACAAGATTTAGCAAAATGATAAGAGATAGAAAGATGCCTCATGTGTTTCTGCATGCAAGCAGACTGAGAGAGAGAGAGAGTATATGTTTTTTTGAATTAGATTCAATAAATAGATTCTTTAGAAGAATTTATTAAGCAAGCAGTAGCACAGTCACCTGTGAAAGCTGGCAAGCTCCAACATTTGTGGAGTTCCTTTCAAAAGAGAAATACTGGCTTAACATGTCCACCAGCTGTTTAGAAGTAGCCAAGTCAGCCTCCGACTCAAGAAATGTGCAGTCTGCCAAAAGTTCAGCCGATTCATCTCCTAAGACTTGTCCAAGCACTTGGAGAAGCTCATTTCTAGCCTCATTGATAACATGGTGAAACTCTTCAATGTTTTTGGATCCACACATTTTAATGTGCTTCTGATTTACTGTTTCACAACACAAATCACGGGTGACAAAGGAACAAACAGCTTTCACTACAGTAGTAAGAACTCTATGTACAGAATCACTAAGGTTCGGGAGCTCCAGCAGCTTCAAAATCAGCTGCAAAAATTGCTTAACCTCAGCAGATATATGTGAAGCAGCAACAGGTAAAGATAATACATTCAGAGAGGATAGAGAATCCTCAACAGTACGATTAGTTGAATGTAATGCCAAAGGGAGATCCTCGAGCTTTCCCTCAGCAGAACTAACAAGATTAGTTAAAGAGCTATCATCAAATTCAATGCTGAACTGCCCCAGATCCTCTGCTGTGTTCCCATATATGACCAAACTTAGACTGCGATAGCTGCCCCTCACAACCAGATGGTTAGTTACAACAGCCTGCAGCAAAATACATGCCGGGAAACTTAAGCTTAATCATAGCTTCCCTATTGAAAGTTAAAGAAAGAAGTGCAGGACAAAAAAAAAACAGAGGGGGAAAGGCATGATTAAAAAGAAATGATAATAACAAAAAAGTTGAATGAATGTAAAGCACACTATAATTGGGCAATCAAAAAATTGGGTGAATAAGCGGTGAAAATCAAAAGCTAACCACCTCAACTTCTAGCACATGTGATGACGAATGGGAATAGAGGAATGGCTGGCAGAGTCGTCTAAATCTTGTCTCCCCCTCACACTTAACAAACACCTCCAAAGCAAATGAAGGAGGTGACGTAGCCCTGCATGATACAACTACACTTTAGGATATGATTAAGAGAGATTATATGATATGTTCCATTTTAAGCTTCTGACTAATTCAAGCCATGCACCAATATGGCATATCTCTAAGCAAAATTCAGTACACAAACTTAGGGATGACAACCTTTTTTGCAGGTAACTTGTGCACCAATTTTCATCCAACCCCCAATAAATACATGATTAACAAAACCTTGTAGGATTTAGAATATGTTAGTAATTTAACAAAAAAACCCAAACCCAATATAGCATTTGATTCCACATGCCCACTATTTGAACCACTGACCATGAGTGCCGACCAAATGCTATTCAATGAACAACTGTGAAACTTGCATTCAATTTTCATCACTATTATTATCTATCCTGATATCATTTTAAAATAACTCCATCTTTTCATCTTCTAGTAAAAATTATAGGTGATACAATACATACAGGATATATTCTGAAAGAATCCCAAGATGGAAATTGGAAAATTTTAAACAAAAAAGGGCACCACCTAAAGAAAGTACAAATACAATTTCTACCCTTCCGTGTAATTGCATGAAGCACAGTTTTATATTGCACTTGTGAAGGTAGTCGTAGCATCAGATAATGATGACACCGTGACTACCATGATTTGTAAACAAATTTCAGCAAACTCTTTCTACTTTATAAATTGACTAATTTCACCAAAAATGACAATCCTTACAGGTTTCAACTTCTAACATTGGCAAATGAGATTCGAATTACAAAACCCAACATGCATTATTGCTACTTATCTTAATAATTAATATAAAAAAAGGTCAAAAACCAACTGCACTAAGCATAGGCACAATATCAATACTATACTAAAGATTGTAATTTTATAGTGAAATTGAAGGGGGCGAATGAGGACATGAATGGATGGCATACCCCAGTACCGACACTGCTTGTGACGCAGAAGAAGCATTCTGTTCAAGAAACTCACACGCAGTAATCACAATTGGTTCGGCGAACAATACCTGCACACAAATTAATTCAAAATATGAACCCTCAGAAGAGAAGAGCATAGAATGAAGGTAATACGGTGAAGAAGAGGATGGATTGGTTAGTAAGTTACCTCGTCGACGTACTCATCCAGTTGAGGATGAACGAAAGTTTGAGAGAACAAGACGCTGGGTTCGGGTCGACCCATACTTTCTCTAGGAATGTTTTTTTAGGTGGTCAGGTTAGGGAAACCATTAATTCGTAGTTTAGAAATTTTAGGGTTTTTGAATTCAATGGTTTATGAGTCGCTCAAGGATTTTGATTTGATTTGCACAGGGAGGGGGAGAAGGGAGGGGGAGGTTTACTTTTTAGGGTCTCTGTTTGTGTTTTTTTTCTTTTTTCTTTTTGGTTTGGTTATATAATAGATTAATTGACACGTCGTCGGCTTTAGATAGTTTCTTTAGAGCCCAGATCAGACGCCGTGTCGTTTGTTAAACATTAAATGTATTCCCTGCAAGGTAGAGTTGCCAGGGGCAGACCCATTTCAGTCCCCACGATGACGAGTCCTTGTACAGCTTGCTATTTCCAAAGCCGCCCACAGTGCCAAAACTTTACATTGTGCAGAAAACACAGATCAATTTTGCAGCAGCGACTTTATGAACAAGAAAAGGATGAAAGCATTCGCGTTGTTGCCGTAACATCAACAACTCTGGTGTTATAGACTCTGTATCTTCATTAATTCCTTGTTGCAGAGAAGCCACCCACTGTAGCTCAAATTCCTCTTGTTCCATAAACATAGGTATTTGCAGCACCAAACAAAATGCAATGAGATTGGCCTTTCCTGCGTATTGTTCTTCGCCCAAAAAAATAGAGATAAATTGATGCGAACCTAGTGAAATTTTAATTGAATTCACAGAACCAACATCTATGATCTATTTCGTTTAGACTTGAGATTGATAATTAAGCTTGAAACAATAGACAATTTACTTCAATACACCGAGAATATAAAAACATCTTTTATATAATATTTTTATCTAAAAATAAACACAAGAAGTATAAAATCACAATAAATATTAGTCAATTCTTTGAAGAACATAATTCAATCAAGAATCAAGCAAGAAAATCTCTATTTTCTATGCTACAATATACGGCAACTTTACTAGTATTCCAATCTTAAAATTATCTTATAAAAAAATATTTATACTCTTTGAAATAAAACTCTAAGATAATTTAATAGGCTCACATTGTTAAAGTTGTTTCACTAAGATTTCAGTTTGATAGTTGGGATATATTTAATAATTCCTATTGTTAAGGGATGGTTTGTTTAGGTTGATCTATTATTTAGTTTGCTCATTGTCAGTGTGTTTATTTTTTGTTTTTCAGTTGCTTGTAAGACTATTTAATAGCTAGCTCTTTTATTCAATTAATGTATTTATTATCTCTTGTGGTTTACCAAAAACAAACAGTTCTTATCATTTGGTATCAGAGCCCGAGAGACTTAAAAAACAGTAGTTTTTTAATATGTAGATGGCGACAAAAAGCAACTTTGTGCAACCAACAATTCCAAAGCTTGATGGTCAATATAATCATTGGGTAATGCTCATAGAGAACTTCCTGCGGTCTAAGGAATATTGGCTCTTGGTGGACCATAGGATCCCTGCAACAGCACAGAAAGTTGATCTCACTAAAGGACAAAGGAAGGCCAGTGAAGATCAGAAGCTAAAGGATTTGAAGGTTAAGAATTATCTATTTCAAGCGATTGATAGGTCAATCTTAGAGACTATCTTGAACAAGGATATAGCAAAGAGTATTTGGGATTCCTTGAAACAGAAGTACCAAGGATAGCATGGGTTAAACGAGCACATCTACAAGCTCTTAGAAGGGACTTTGAAGTTCTTCAAATGAAAAAAGGAGAATCAATGAAATGAGTACTTTGCTCGAACTCTCACCATAGTCAATATGATGAGAATTCATGGTGAGACCATTGGAGATGTTGTTGTAATTAAGAAGATCTTACGATCCATGACTTCTAAATTTAACTATGTTGTCTACTCAATTGAGGAGTCAAATGACATTAACATCTTAACTATTGATCGGCTGTACAGTAGTCTTCTGGTGTATGAACAACGCATGAATGGCCCTGCGGTTGAAGAGCAAGCTTTAAAAGTGACTTATAAAGATCGTTCAAGAGGAGGAAGAGGACGAGGCTGTGGTGGATTTCATTGAGAGGAAGAGGGAGAGGCATATGGAATGCTATTACTACCATAAGCTAGGACATTATTAATTTGAATGTCCAAGCAAATAGAAGAAGGCTAATTTTACTGAAACTCAAAAGGAGATGCTTTTAATGACGTACATGGATAACAATCAAGCAATAAGAAAAGATGTGTGGTTTCTTGACTCGGGTTATAGCAATCATATGTGTGGCAAGAAGGAGTTATTCATTGATCTTGATCAAAGTTTCCGACAATCAATAAAACTGGGAAATAACTCAAATATGGTTGTGAAGGGAAAAGGCAACATGAGGTTCCAGTCAAATGGAATATCACAAATCATCACTGGAGTATTTTATATACCTAAACTAAAGAACAACTTACTGAGTATTGGCCAGCTGCAAGAGAAGGGACTAGTAATTATGTTCAACATGGAAAATGTAAAATTTATCATTATGAGAAAGGTTTAATTATGGAGACCGTAATGTCTTCCAACAGGATGTTTATATTGCTTACAACATTTCTGACAAATACGTTAAGTTGTTTCAGAATAACCACAGAAGACACAACTCAATTATGGCACTATAGATATGGACATCTAAGCTTTAAAGGCTTAAAGACTCTCGAGCAGAAGAAAATGATGAATGGTTTGTCACAACTTAATAGTCCTTCTGAGCTATATAAAGATTGTCTAGTAGGAAAGCAACAAAGAGATCCATTCCCAAATAAAAGTATTTGGAGGGCTTCTCAGATTTTTCAACTACTACATACAAACATGTGGATCAATCATATCTATCTTAAACAGCAAGAAAAGATATTTGATCATTTTTTTATGATTATAGTCGCAAAACTTGAGTTTATTTCTTAGTAAAGAAGTCACAAGCTCTTGATACTTTCAAAAGCTTTAAGAAACACGTAGAAAAAGAAATGGGCTTATGTATAAAAACTTCACATACTGATCGTAGTGGTGAATTTACTTCTCAAGAATTTAATGCTTTCTTTAATGGGAATGGTATCAGCAGACAATTGACAACTGCATATACACCACAACAAAATGAGGTTACGGAAAGAAAAGATAGAACCATAATAAACATGTTTCGTAATATGCTCTCTGAGAAAAAAATTCCAAGAACTTTTTTAGCCTGAAGCAATCAATTGGACTATACATATGTTAAATTGATGTCCAACACTTGCAATGAAAGATAGAATACCAGAAGAAGCTTGGAGTGGAGTTAAGCCATCAGTTGAATACTTTAGGGTCTTTGGATGTGTATCTCATGTCCACATACCCGATAGTAAAAAAACAAAGCTTGATAACAAAAGTATAAGTTGTGTCCTGCTTGGCGTCAATGAAAAATCAAAAGCATATAAAATGTATGATCCAATTTCTCAAAAGATCATTGTGAGTAGAGATGTTGTATTTGAAAAAGATAAACACTGGAATTAAAATAAGAGACATAAAGAACAAATTGAATTTGATTTAGAATGGGGAGACAACCAAGATGAAGATGTCATTGTTAAAGACAGTGAAACAGGTATCAATATAGAAACAGAAGGAAAAATTAAAAGTTCTACTTTTGATGAGTCAACTGACAGAATTTCAGTTAATATACCTAACAAAAGAACCAGAAATCAACCTTTCTGAATGAAGGAATATGAAAATGGAGATGGACTTTATAGAGAAGAAAAAGAGAACCAATTTGGACATGTTTGTAGTTGTTAATCTAATTTTTTTAAGATGCCGTGAAGAGTAAAAAATGGAGATATGCTATGAATCTTGAATTAGAGGCAACAAAGAAGAATAACATATGGGAATTGGCAGACCTGCCCAATAGCGAAAATAAAATTAGAGTGAAATGGGTGTATAAAACAAAGCATAATGAGAATGGAGAAGTAGACAAATACAAGGCAAGACTGGTGACAAAAGGTTATGCTCAACAACATAGAGTTGATTACACTGAAGTGTTTACACATATGGCTTGTTTAGATACAATTTGATTAGTGATTGCACTTGCAGCTAAAAAAAAATGGAGTATTTATCAGTTAGACGTAAAATTAGCTTTCCTCTATGGTGAACTTAGTAAAACAGTGTCCACTGAACAGCCTCGCGGATATGAAATCAAAGGTAGTGAGCAAAAGGTGTACAAACTAAAAAAGGCCCTCTATGGACTGAAACAAACTCCACATGCTTGGTACAATCATATAAAGTCATATTTTGTGAAAGAAGGCTTTGTAAGGTGTCCTTATGAATACATTATGTTTATCAAGACAAATGTTAGAGGTAAAATTTTGATTATAAGCTTATATGTTAATGATCTCATATTTACTGGCAATGTTGAGTCAATGTTTGCTAAGTTCAAAATATCCATACTGGTTGAGTTTGATATGACTAATTTGGGGAAGATGAGGTAATTTCTTGGTATTGAGGTAATGCAAAAATCTGATGGCATCTTTATTAATTAGCAGAAATATGTGATGAAAGTATTGGAAAGATTTGAAATGGACAAAATCAATTTTGTTTATAATCCTATTGTTCCTGGAGAAAAGCTTCAGAAGGATGAAGAAGGGGTGAAATTTGACAGCATTTATTATAAACAAATCATAGGAAGTCTTAAGTATTTAACTACTACACGACCAGATGTTATGTTTGTTGTAAGCCTTATTAATAGGTATATGGAGCATCCTATGAAGATACACTTGCAGGCAACAAAAAAAGATCTTAAGATACTTAAAATGAACAGTTGATTATGGAGTGTTCTACAAGAATGGAGGAAATGAAGATTTGGTTGTATGCATTGATAGTGATTATGCAGGAGATTTGAATGATAGAAAAAGTACTTCATGATATATGTTTCTATTGAGCTCGGGTATAGTATTTTGGTCATCAAACAGTTTGGCTAAGAAGGATTTTGGAGACATTTGGTCATACTCAAAGAAACTCTACAACAGTCCATTGTGACAATAGTTCAGAAATCAAGCTTGCTAAAAATCCTGTGATGCATGGATGCAGCAAACACGTCGATGCGCGTTTCCATTTTCTTCTTAAACTCACACAAGACAGGATTGTGCAATTAGCTTACTACAATACTCAGGAACAAGTTGCAGATGTGATGACAAAACCTTTGAAGTTGGATGCTTTTGTAAGGTTGTGAAACAAACTGACTGGGAGTGTGTTCACTGCAGAATGTAAACTGATTGCTGGTAGTAATCATTTTAACAAAAGATGTTAAAGTTGTTTCACTAATTCGGTTTGATAGTTAGGATATATTCAATAATTCCTATTATTAAGGGATAGTTTGTTTAGGTTGATTTATTCTTTAATTTGCTCACTGTCGGTGTGTTTGTTTTTAGTTTTTCAGTTGCTTGTAAGGCTATTTAATAATCAGCTTTTCTATTCAATAAATGTATTTATTCTCTCTTGTGGTTTACAAAAAAAAAACAGTTCTTATCACATATGATCCAATTTAAAATTAGGCTCTAAATAACCCTAAAACTAACTAAATAACATGAAAATAATAAAATAATATTTTTTGAAATTTTATCATATGGTGCCGCAACTAATAGCTAAAAATTACAAGAGAAATAATTGTTTTGATGTAAAATCCTTTCATACCGTCATTTCTTTTTGAAAAATAGACTAAGAAATTTTCCAGTTCCAATAATCCTAGTTTGTCGCCACCTTAGTGTCCATGGTAGAGTAGGGTTTTCCTTTTAATTAAATCTACTTAATAAATTAGGCTTTCTTTTCCTAGATAATTCATAATTACCTTGTTGGATTAGGATGTTGAAATTACTCTATTGATCGAAACACATGGTCCTCAAGCCCATCTTGAATATGAATCAAACTTATCAAGGTTTGTTCTTCTTAGGTTGTTGCCTTTTTGTAGTTCACCTTAGGCCATGTGTATTGCAAAATCTCATTAAAAGTAGCATTAACTTCATATTCACCTGAAAGATCCACTTTATAATCATTGTCATTAATCTTCTCAATGATCTCAAAAAGATCATATTCCTTTTGCATCAACGTAAATCTCATTTGCTTATGAAACCTCTCTTTTCGAATACACACTCAAACCTAATCTTCTGGTTCAAATCTCACAAATTTCCTTCCATTATTTGTTTTATATGGATATTGCTCATTCTTTTTCTTTATATATTGTTGTACCGTAGCATGCAAATCTTTCACCACTCATGTTTTTCTATTACCATCAAGACAAACTCTTTCATTAACAGGTAAATGAATCAAATCTAATGGTGTCAAAAGATTAAAACCATAAACAATCTCAAATGGTGAAAAATCAGTAGTATAATGCACATTTATAATGATATATAAATTCAATAAATTACAAATAATCTTCCTAATTTTTCAAGTTCTCTTAGATAATAGATCTTAACAATTGAGTTAAAGTCTTAATCACTATTTTAGTTTGTCCATTAGTTTGTGGATAACAAGTAGTAGAAAACATCAACTTAGTACTCATTTTTCTCTGTAATATCTTCCAAAAGAAACTTCAAAATTTAACATTTCAATATGACAAATTGCTTCTAGGAACACTATATAGTCAAACAATTTCCTTAAAGAAAATATATGTTATGTTTATTGCATCTTCAATTTTATTACAAGATATAAAATGAGTCATCTTAGAAAACCTATCAACAACAACAAAAATCAAATCACTTCCTTTTTTTGACCCAAGCAACCCTAAAACAAAATTCATAGAAATAACAACTCAATGTTCCTTAGGTACAGGTAAAAGTGTGTATAAATCATGAGGCATAACCCTAGACTTAGCTTGCTTACATGTAATGTATCTATCACATATTCTTTGCATATTTTTTTTCATATTAGGCTAATAAAAATATTCATACAATACGTCTAAAGTTTTAGCAATTCCAAAGTGCCCCATTAATCCCCCTCCATGAGATTTTCTTACAAGCAATTCATGTATAGAACAATTACACACACATAATTTATTTTCCTTAAACAAAAATCCTTCTTCCCTAAAAAAATTATCTTTGGCCAAAACTTTATATGCCTTATATATGGTGCAAAATTCAACATCATCATGATATAATTACTTTATATACTTAAATCCTAATAATTTAGTATTTGGAGTATTAAGAAGAACATACATTCACGATAAAGCATCAACAACCACATTCTTTTTACCTTGCTTGTATTTAATCACATATGGAAATGACTCAATGAATTCAATTCACTTGACATGTTGTCGATTCAACTTCTCTTAGCTTTTCAAGTGCCTTAAAGACTAATGATCGATGTGGATCACAAACTCTCTTAGCCAAATATAATGTTGCCAAGTTTTCAAAGCCTTCACTAATGTATACAAATCTTTGTCACAAGTTGGATAATTAAGAGTGCACCATTAAGTTTCTCACTAAAATAAATGATAGGTTTTTCTCCTATGTCAAAACAACTCCAATACTTATTCCCAAATCATCACATTCAATCTCAAAAGCTTTATCGAAATCAGGTAAAGATAACAAAGGTGTCATAACTAATTTTGCTTTCAATAAGTTAAAAACATTCTCTTATTCGTCACTCCATTCGAATCCTACTGATTTCTTAACTATATCAGTCAATGGTGCGACTAGTGTACTAAAGTCTTTAACAAACATGCAATAAAAACTAGCTAAACTATGAAAACTTCTAACTTATGTAATTGATTTAGGTGTAGGTCATTCTTATATAGCCTTAATCTTACTTCATCCATTTTTATGCCCTTTACACTAACAACATATCCAAGAAACACAATTTTATCCATATAAAAGTCATATTTTTTTAGATTAGCATACAAGGACTCATTTCTAAGCACATCAAGAACTTGTCTCAAATGTCTTATATACTCATCTAATCCTTTACTATAGATTAAGATATCATCAAAATGTACTACAATAAACTTATCAATGAAGGCACGCAAAATATGATTCATTAATATCATAAAAGTATTGTATTAGTAAGTCTAAATGGTATGACTAACCACTCATTTAAACCATATTTAGTTTTAAAAGTAGTTTTTCATTCATCACCTTCTCCCGTCCTAATTTGTTATAACCACTTTTTAAATAAATTTTAGAGAATAGGACAGAACTATGTAAATCATCTAACATATCATCTAATTTATAGGTAGGATGTCGATACTTTACAGTGATATTATTGATTACTTTATAATCAACAAACATACGCCAAGTATTATCCTTCTTTAGTACTAGAAGTATTAGAATTGCACCCAGGCTTATATTTTCTCTAATGTACCCTTTAGATATCAACATATCCATTTGTTTTTAGAGTTTTTTAGTCTCATTTAGGTTACTCATATAAGCTAGTCGATTAGGTATAGATGCTCCTGTAACAAAATCAATTTAATGCTCAATTCCCCTAATTGGTGGCAATCCATTTGGAATTTCACCTTGAAAGATATTATTAAATTCTTCTAAAAGAGATTTAGCAACATTAGAAACACAAGATTTCAAGTCATCAGAGTAAAATTATAGGCATTTCAGAAAATAAAATACGTTTAATATCATCAGATTTTGCAAAGAAATTAAGGTGTTTTTCAAAAAAAAAATTACACTCTTCTTTTCTCACCCTTTCTTTCTTCTCTCCATACTCGACTTCTACCCTTTTTCTCTTATTTTGTCCGAAACTTTCTTCCCTTATCCCAGTGGCTGAAACTTTTCCCTTTTATTTTCTAACTCATAATTCATATTATTTTCACTTTTCCTCGCAATCTCACCATGACACCATCCAATGAATTACACTAGGTTTCTATGTATTAAATGACTAATAATCTTTACTTTATTGATGAAGATTTTGTCAATTTACAGATTCTGAAAAAATTCTCTTCACAATAATGAGACTAGCTAGCTAGATCAATCAATATCCCCTTGTAAACATGTTTAGATCCTCTTCGGCCTAGCCTCATATGATCAAAAAAGTTATTGGTAGCCATAACTAATTCTTGGTAAGGAAATATTTTTGACAAAGATCAATCCAATTTCAAGATTCATAAAGGCATTTGTAATTGTTCCTTTTGCATCAACATTTTTTTGTGCATTCTTGGCTCTCCTCCATCTAACCATAAAATAATTGGATGCTACATCAAGCATCAAAATAGAGAAACCAATAGTGTCAGCCACTATTATAATCATCTCTCTTGTTGTTTCTTTCTTACTAACAAGTTTTCTTAATAATATTTTGTTGAATGCTCAGACCTGTTATAGCTGAGAATCCAATTCTAACCCACTCTGGAAGAACTTCTATGAAATCAATATTGTAAGAGAAAATCGAGTTACTCATAAAAATTAAACCATTTTTATGTGTCCAAAACACACTAAGATTTCTAAAGCAAGCTTTATAAGTTATTTAAGCATCCACTGACTTTCCACTAGTATCATTCTAGATAATGCTTTTTAAGTTAACCAAACATCTGCTACTTTTCCACTAGTAACATTTCAAATGAAAGATTTTGTTGAAATAATCAAGCCTTTGTTAATCCCAATATGCTCTACCGGTGGATCTTAAGAATTCAAAAAGGTATCAAAATCCACTGTAACAATGGGGTTAAATGAGTATTGAAGTCTACAAGTGTCTAAGTTGAAGAGTTCCTCAAACGCCAATATTTGTGATGATGTTCGAAAATTCAATATGCTTAGGAATTAGATTTTTAAGTGTTTGGACAATGTATGATCACATGTTCATATCAATATTCCCTTCTCCAGAGCTCAAGAAGCAGATGATTGGTGGTAGAAGGCCCATCACTCGCAAAACAATCCATTTTGGTAGGTTTTAAAGACCCTTAGATGATAAAGTTAGTGACTTTTAAGTAAAACAATTGAAATAAATGAGAGAATAAGCATTAAATTCCAAGAACAAGAATGTTTGTTCTTATTTTAGTATGATAAATGCTCTAAAATTTAAAAGTATTAATACTTAAAGAATAAAAATTATAAACCCTTTACTTGGTTGGTTCAGGGGTATTTATAACCCCTAAACCTTGTCATGTTATTGGAATAAAGGGGTTATCTCTTATATAACATTAAATTAGGGACAAATATCTCTTACACCATATTAATTAAAGATAAATATCTCTTACACGATATTAATTACGATGAAAATATGGTAGGCCTTTAAAAGACTTTTATACATTAAGAGGTGTGGATAGTTGAATATCCTTTATATTAACATTTTATGTTCAAAATCATAAGAATAAACAAACAAAGTCTTATGACCCAATATGAGATCTATAATGATCGCTAGACCCATACCCACCTAGGCTTAGCACGATGCCAAGCCCTCAAACATTGGGTCTGACAGTTTATCAGACTCATTTTCACTTGTGCTCAGCACATAGCTGAACTAAAGGATGTTAGGTCTGCATCTCATCAAACCCTTGTCTATTTGGACTTAGCGAGTAGCTGAACCTAATGATATTAGGTCTAGTAGTTCACTAGACACATGCTTATTTAGGCTTAGTGTGTAGTTAAATCCAAGAATATTCGGTTTGACAACTTGCTAGACCTATGTCTAATTGGGCTCAGCACGCAGATAAAACCAAGGATGTTGGGTTTGGAAGCTCGGCAGACCCATGTCCATTCGGGTTCATAGTTTAGCTAAAACCAAGGATATTGGATCTGATAACTCACCAGACTCATGTTTGTTTAGGTTAAGCACGTAGCTGAACCCACGGATATTGGGTCTGGCAGCTTGTTAGACCCATGTTTGTTTGGGCTTGGTGTATAACTGAATATAAGGATGTTAGGTTTAGCAACTCGGTAGACCTATACCCACTTGGGCAATGCTCTTAACCACGCCCAAAAGGCATTGAGCCTAAAAATGAGCTAGATCTATATCATATGGGCTTGGCATTCTGCTAAGCTCGAGTATTTTAGTTATGGTTGTAAGCCTCACCAACATATCATTGAGTCATCACCATGGCTTTTGACCTTTTAAACAAGGACTTAGGCTAAAAATTAATTTTTAAAAAATATATTGATTCATCAGTAGCCTCTCAAGTCTTTGTGTATTATATACACAAAGATTTGAAAGGTTGTCAGCTTTAATGAGAGATTATTTATGTTCCATATGAGATACATTGTCCCAAGTAGAATTGTTGGGATTCTCATGGCCAAATGGTTTGTCCTTATTGAAAAAGAATCTCTTAGAAAACAAAACAACAACGTGTAATCAATATAGTAATTGAGTTAGTTTTTAGAGATTTATGGAATCATTATATTTATTTATCTAACAGTGAGGATGAAAAGTTATTTATCTTATAACCTTAGTTGTTATCGCTTCCATTCTTTTCTTTTACTTTTACTCTTGTAATTTCTCTGTAAAAAACTAATTGTTGAAGAAGCTTTGAGTGGGATTTGTTGTGTTAAGAAGAAGCTTTGTTATTTTAGGTATTCCCCATCTTAAACTTCTTTCTTCTTGTTAGAAAAAATAGACTCTAAAAGAGTTAGATCCAACCCGGGAGTAAGGATGTTGCTTCCTCCGGTGTGAGTTTAGCTTCTAACCAGAAACAAGAGAAAATAGTATGGGATAAAGGTCCATGAAACTAAGTCTTAAGACTAGAGGGGGTTGAACTCCAACATCCACTAGAAAGGGAAATGTAGTTCCTAACACTAAATAAGTCCTTCCCCTGATACCTTTAGGGAACCCCATCGAAGAGAGAGGTTGCCTCAAACCCTTGAGGACAATGCACCTAACACCCTAACCATAGATGAGGTGGCCTTTATAAATGGTCTGTAGCAAGAAGAGTATATAGCTAAACTGCCTTTCAGAGCTAAAAGAATTAGTCAACCGACCTTAGTCATTGCCCCTAGGGTACTATGAAATCATTACCCCCATGTGTATGTAGAGGAGCATACGATGGAGCTTGAATTACTCGTGCTAAAATGTGATATTGTTGAGCCTAGAGAGCAAATAATAACTCGATACTTGGGTAGGTTAAAGGAAGAGATTTTTAATATGGTTTGGTTGCAGCCTTATTAGACTTTTAATTATATGAGAAAACTTATTTTGAATATGAAAAAGCAACAGAAGAAAAACTTGTTTTGAATATGAAAAAGCAACAGAAGAAGGTTATAAATATTGGATGGAAATCAACATATAAGGAGGGTTCTTTGAAATTTCTAATGTGGTTCGGTTGCAACCTTATTGAACTTTTAATAATGTGAGAAGACTTGTTTTAAATATGGAAAAATAGCAGAAGAATGTTAGAAATACTGGATGGAAATTAGCATATAAGAAGGGTTTTTCTAATCAGGGTAGTACTGCATTCTCCAATGGAGTTTCGACAGCAAAACCTTCTATTTTTATGGCTCCTAATAAAGGTAATGTAGGAGATGGTTCTTCAAACTTTAATTCAAAGAAGTGTTTCAAGTGTCAAGGATATGGATATAATGCTTCTGATTGTCTAAACCGTAAAATTATTGTTATTATAGAGGGAGAGACTATTCATAAAGAAGACTTATTGAATGAACCAAATCAAGAAGGTGAAGTAACTTATGTTGATTAAGGTGAATTATTTATCATTCGGAGAAGTTTGAGTGTTGTTCATGATACGAGTAAAGATTAGGTTCGTTGCAGCATTTTCTTCACCTGTTTTAGTGCAAATATGAAAGTTTATGATATAATCATTGATAGTAATGCTTGCGTCAATATTATATCTATTGATATAGGGAACACGTACCACCCCAACTTTAGCATACACAATTTAAATCTAATTAGGAACAACATAATGAGACAATAGTTTATACATTCCATAATGAGTTAGGAATTCTTTTAGTAGAGTAAGTTCAACAGAAATTTCAGCAAAGTTTCTCCTGAAATAAAATGTCCCAAGTTATCTACTAAATCTAGATCATAATCACAATCATTAATCATAACATATATATAACCAGTATATACATCTCTTTGAGTCATTTTTATGAATTCATTACCATATTTAATGCATACTCATCCATACACTTCATCACAATTTAATAAGAATTGCATAGATAAAGGAGTTTAAGTTTAATAACTTAATATACCTAACAAAAGTGATCAAATAGAGTAAAGCATTTAATTAACATACATTTACATTGAACTCTAGAGATCAGTACAGGTCTGGTATAGATTCAGTCTCATGCATCATTGATAATGCAAAATTCTTGCATAATTACTGTCAATGGCAATTCCTTAGATAACTAGCTAAATTCGATTGATAAAATTGCATTATTGCGAGAGTAAATAGCTTCTTTCAGAGACAAATTTGTTATGGGTGGTAAAGAGAATTTATCTTATAGTTTGAAATGTATTACAACTAGATAATCCAAAACAACTAAGAAATGTTTAGACTCGGGTTCGGCGAGGTTGCTTCTCCACTGTTAAAGCCATCAATACACCTTTGACACTGTTCACAAAGACCGAAGACATAATACATTCTAAATGCAAACAACTGAGGTACCGTGCCACCAACTGCTCCTCTATTTCTGCCTAATCATTCCTTGAAACCAATTGGTAAAACTCATCAGTGTAGTAATGGATAAATTTACCTCATTGTTTCAACATATGGAACCTCTGATATAAAGTTTGTGAAAAGCCAAAAGGAAGAAAGTGTTCTCTCATCTTTTTCTTCATCTCGTCCTAGTCATTGATTCTAGCTTTCCCTTGTCTCTCTCTTGTCTTCTTTAACTGCTCCCACCAAGCAGATGCCCTACTCTTTAATCTAATCACAAACAACTTCACTCGTGGATGTTCAAGCACATCCAAGTATTTTAAAATCTGTTCAATCTCATTCAATCAGTCAATGAATTCTTTTGCTAGTAAAGTCCCTGAAAACTCGGGAATTTTGATATGAAATTCAAAAGCCCCACTTTTGTTCTCTTCTCGCTCAAAGGATGGTCTCCTCTGAATCCGTCTCAAATTTTCAATACTGGTCAGGGACTCATGATCACTCTCTTGGTCCTGGTCACACTGTCAGTGGTCTTACAGGTCCCTCTCCTCCAACCTACAGTTTAATTCTGCGATCTACCTTTGCATGTCTTCGATGACGAGCTCCTAGATGTTCCTCTCTAGTAAGGGGGCTCCTTATTCCTTTTATGACCACGTCCTATTCCACGACCTCTTTCCACCATGATTTGTTAGCGTACATAGCAGCAAACAAATTCTCTTCCACAAGATTGCAGCACACAACTTGTAATAAACCTGGAATAGTTGGGTTCTAATACCAACTAATGTAGGCAGAAGCTAAAGATAGCAATAAATAAAAAAACACATAAATTTAAATAAGCAAAAGAAGTTGCAGATGTGAACCCCAAGTTCACAAGGGTTTTTTTTTCATTTAATTTTGTTTTCAATTTTATTTTTTAATATTGAATTGATTATAAATTAACCTCTATAATTTATTTTAATTTGCTTCTTATAAAATTATTCCAGTCTCATAATCCTAACTGTAAATTTATAAGAATAATTTAAATTAATCCAATATGTCAATATTAATTATTTAAAAATATATTATTCAATATACATCATATTTTGAGTTTATATTTAAAAAACATATCAAAAATCATAAAAATGATGTTACATAAGCTATAAATATCTAAGGCCATGAGAGGAATCCTATCATTTTAAAACATGTTCATGTTTTTATGGAGTTTTACCAATTAGACATATTCGAAAGGAAACATCCCTGAATTAGCCTTATGGAAGCTGGTCCTTAATGGTTTTCTGAACCCTCTAGCCTTGTTATCAGTTTCGTAGACATCAAACTCTCTCAAGATCGTTGTCAACTGGATAGCGGGAGTTACTACTAGTGGATTCACTGATAAAAATGGCTCACAACAGTGACACAATTCTAAGGGGCGACGTTTAAATCAGTAACGTGGCACACCATCTCTGCAGTGGCAACTTGCAACAGATGCTTAACTCGGATGTAACAGGATTAGAAATAAGTACAAAGATGAAACACACGCCCTGCTAGGTGCAAGTCATGAAATAGCCATGCCAAGGGTGGAAGATTGATTTGCAAATGAGTTTGTTGAACTCTTTGCCTAGGGCGGTGGATCGATAAGTGATGTGTGGATTCCTAGGAAAAGCATCCACAAACACTAAGGAATCCCTGATCACTGGAGCGCTGTAATTGAACGAGCCAGCATGATAATTTTTCACATTGCCTCAGTCTAGCTCTTCAATATTTTATGAATAATGGCTATAGTAAAATTTTCTACTTCAACCACTCATTCCCACCCCAGTAATGAGCAAAAACCTTTGATAAACCTAACAAACCCAATACTAAAAGCTTCGCAACTTTTACTCCTCAGTCTCTGGGCAATGGGGACTTGAGATTTCAACTTCAACAACTCATTCCCACCAAAAATGGACAATTTTTACAAAACCAATAAAACTAATGCTATAAAAATTGCAACTTCTACTCGACTTCCACCCCTCAATCTCCATTTATCGAATACAAAGGGTGAAACACGAGTCCATGAAAAATGCAAAATAAAAATGTAATAATTAACAACTATTAACATTAAAATTGCAAGATAGCAAGCTAGTATGAAACAAATGTTCAAGGGATACTGGTGCAAAGACAAATAGGCCCGAATTACAGAAGCTTGTTTAGCTACATGTTAGCACGGAATAAGGAAATCGATACCAATTGACTGTCCCAGTGATGAAATTACCATGAGGAATTCAGTGACGAATCAACTCCAGGACTATGATTTGTACACCTAACCTTTGGTCATCAAGTGACAAAAAAGCACCCATAACCATGTCTATCATCTCTAAAACAAGCATATTCAAGCATTTTCAAGAACACATCATTGCTAAAACAAGCATAGTCAAGCATTTTCAAGAAACACAGCATAACAAGCGTCATCAAACCATCAATCCAAGCAACTAAACAAATGAAAGGATCAAAAAGAGCCAAAGGACAGGGCCATGTGATAAGCAAAATCCCAATTTACCAACAGAAAAAACATAAAAATTATAAAAGGATCCAAAAGTATCACTAAACACGTTTAATTTAAGGACAAGTCAAAATCTTGGAAAGGAACATAACCTAGGCTGTAAGAACAACAGCTCCACCAGCCTCCTTAATCTTCTTCTCAGCAATCTTTGACACAAGCTTGGCCTTGACAACAATGGGTTGCTTCTCAGGCAAAACCCCCTTACCAAGAACCTTGAAGTAACCAAACTGAGTGACATCAATCATGGGCACAGTATCCTTGGTTGCCTTGTCTTTGACATCTTGTGGGACCATGGACCAGAGCTTGTCGATGTTGACAATGGGACAGTGGAATTTGTTGCGGAGCTTGTGGAAGTAGCGCATACCGACCTTACCGAAGTAACCAGGATGGTATTTGTCGAAGAGGATCCTGTGGTGGTGCATGCCTCCTGCATTTCCGCGACCTCCAGGGTGCTTCCTGTGCTTTCCGATACGACCATGACCAGCGCTCACGTGACCTCTCTTCTTCCGGTTCTTCTTGAAGCGGGTTGTCATTTTTGGTTTTCGAAGAGAGGTATCGCTTCTTTAGGGTTATGAACGGCTGCAATGGGTGAGTTACCACAGGGTCATTTAGGGTTTGGGATGGATCTATATATAGTGGTGATTGGATTTTGTGGTTGACGATTTTGTCCTCTAGGTTATCGGGGTAGTTCTTTGTTCAATGGGCTTTGAGATACTGGACCTGATTAAAGAGAAATTATATGCTCAAAAATATTAGTGGGGGAAATTGAAGCCTTTTCTTCTTCTTCTTTCTTTCTTTTTTTAGAACGAGATATTTATATTTCTTCCTGAGATTTTTTATGAAATTATGTTGCTATCCAATCTATAAATTTTCATTATCATTATAAAATATTTAAAATAAATAAATAAACATTTTTTAAGAAAAAAAATAAAACACAACAAAGTATTTTTTTTTAATGATTTTTCATGGTGTCAAATCCAAATCCAAATCATTAACAAATAAACTAAGCACTGGATCTGCACTTGATTTTCTTTCTTGGTCCCTCAAGTTTTTTTATCTTCAAAATATAGATTCTTTCAATTTAGTCCTTAAAAGTTCTTTTGTTTTGTGTCTTAGTTTTTTTTCTTCTCTTTGGCTTTCGTTTTTTAGCATGCCTTAGGTGTCAAAAATTGTTTCAAGATTTAATTCCATAATGATTTTGCAAAAGATAAAATTAAAAAAATAAGATTAAATTTGATGTGGCCAAAAATTGCTAGCCTTTTTCACGTGATTATTGTTCAAAAGACCTTTGAATGGTTAGGAGTCGCCCATGCATGCAACGTGCCAACAATGTAATTTAAAATAATATTTAATATATGATAATTACAAAAACATTTCTGAGTTTTTTTTTTTAAACCAAAATATAATGATAAAAAAAACTTTTGAGGAGTAATATTTTTTTGTTTACAAGATTACCAAAGTAATTGCATTATTTTGAATAAAATAAAAGTACTAAATCACCCATAAGAAAAAAGCACATGTATTTTTTATTCCAAGAATAAGGTTGTAATTTTATTGTGTCAAAAACATT
>Ga0325414_1001140_pt1 | contig 24861 bp, 10 predicted proteins | sample PopdelMetagenome_8_FD_206183 | JGI IMG/M metagenome (GOLD analysis project Ga0325414, IMG submission 206183) | Populus deltoides microbial communities from Bellville, Georgia, United States - Leaf-PdKOR-R3 | ecosystem: Host-associated > Plants > Phyllosphere > Phylloplane/Leaf | place: USA... | reverse complement strand
TGTAGGGTCCATTTATTTAAGGGTTCAACCAATGATAACCACAGAAAGAACTACGGTGGCAGAGATGAAGATTGATGGGACTAAAACTGAAATGTCACCACAAACTTTGTTTAGAGAAATTTTTTCTGCCCATCACCTTGAATGTTGTTTTTTTTATTTATAAACTTTTAGGGCATGTTGCCTTTTAAAAGCTGCAAAGTTTTCCCATATATATATATATATATATATATATATATATATATATATAAACTTTATTTCATATTTTTTCAATATCAAAGGGATATAATCCAATTAGATTACACGTTAAGAACTATGGGTTTTTTTTAAAACGCTAAATTTCTCAAAAGATAATAATTAAAAAACTAACATGATTTTAAAAAATAGACTGTATTACTTAAAACAGCACAACCACAGTTAAGAACAACACAACTTAAATTTATTTTTTAAATTTTATAAGTTGTGTTGTTTTTAAAATTATTCTATTTTTTAATTCTTTCTTATTTGGTGCTATTTATTCATAAAGAAATTAGGAAAGTTTCATTTTTTTTATAAAAAAAATATTATTTGTATAATATTAAGATAGTGATTGGAAATATGGTACCGATTGTTTTTTCAAAATATTTTTTGCTAAGAAATGTATTAAAATAATATATTTTTTAATTTTTTAAAATAATTTTTAACATTAATAAATCAAAACTATCTAAAAAATAATTTTAAACAAAAAATAATAATTCTAAAACGTAAATACAAACAACCTCTAAAATTATAACTTTCATATTTATTTGCTATTGCTACACCTATACCGACACAAGCTTGAAAACATTCTATCACAATCACACCCATATTAAAATAGAAAAAATTAATGTAAATACACAGATAATTAAAATACGCCAGTCTTGAATAGTTAGGTGAAAATGATTAAGATATTAAATGAATTTTTTCCGTGTCAAGGAGAAATATGTGCTTAGACCAAATAGAAAAGCATTTTGTTTTTACAAGCAAACTTTACCACCCACGTAAGAGGAAAAAAAAAAACTTATACTATAGAGTATGAGCTAGCTACGAAGTCAAAATTCATGGCATTATTTAATTATTTATGGTAAAGTAAGTTATTATATATCCTTCATGTCTTCGAGTTTAATATATATTAAAGAGAGTTGTGGTTGCCATTAGCACACGTCTTGACCGAAGAAGTTAATCTCAGCAAGTCATCGTTAATTATGAATTATGCACCTTTTTTTTTCTTTTTTCTTTCTTTTAAAAAGGGAATTTCGACTTAGTGGTTCGAGTCCTAACTGGAAAGCAGAAACGGGGAGAGAAACATCCCACCAATGTCGACAACAACAATGCTCATTGCTCAATCTTTGTAGGCAATGACATGGAAAAGGTACGCGCGTGATGGGCCATGACCTTCTAGCTCCTCAAGTTTTTCCAAAAGAAGCTTCCTCTCTTGTTCCATATGTTCCATATGCCCCTCCATTCTTATAAAATAATAATTAGGGCACCAAAAAACCCTGACGCATTACCTAAACCCAACACTTTATGAACTTTAATTATGAAATAATATTGAAATTTGAATGAGAAGGTTGGTGCGATGAGAAGGATTGTTAAAGAGGAGGGCATTTGAATCAAGGGAGTAAGGGGTCAACTTTGTTCCTTTGGAAAATTCGAAGATGTCATTTGTGCTGGTGTGTGGTTGGTATCTTATTGCGGTGTTATTGAAACCCTGTGTATTGTCTTCGTCACGGTCTTGAAAGTATTTGTTTAATTAATTCATAAAATAATTTCATATGGATTCCACTGAAAATTTCTATTGAAATATTACCCGTGAAAAAACTATATTCTGTATTTAAAAAAAAACTTGTATTTTTAAACTATAATTGCAAAAATTACCGATCATACACCGAATCATTGTTGTGATTTATGACTTAATCATATTATTTTAACAAATCAATAGGGTAGAAAAACTCATTGAAAACAAATCTCTTGAGGTTCACACTTAACATGCTAATGTGAAACCAGGCAAACGCACATATTATTATTCTCTTCATACGTGCTTGAGACTAACCAGCAGACACCAACCAGCCATCTGATCTCCTGCCGGTTCTAGCTTAAATGAGAACGACTGGTTAATTAGAATCTTAACTTTGGAATGAACATGGAATTCTTCACTGCAATTGGTAATAAAAAAGAAGTTGAGATTTGGGGAAGACTTTGTCGAACGGCAAGAGATGGGCTGTGCGCAGGGTCAGTCAATGGAAGCTGGCAAACAGGAAGGGCTGGTTTAAAAGGAACACAGCACAATAGAGGGTCAAGGACGCTGACAAGAGAAAGAGAAAAGGAAGTAACTAGGAAAAGGAAGCGATGAAAAACATTTGCGCATTGGAAAGTGAAAGAGAAACTTAATAGATTTTTGCCGGTTTCAAGGCCTTCTTTCTTTCTTGGTGGTGGCCATGTCGGGGGCCACTTACGGTTGGTTACAGAACCTTCTCTTTCAATGCCGTCGGTTGTGGGTAAGTTGGACTATCTATGCATTTAATAAACTTGCTTCAAAGTGTAAATTTCGTGCAAGTCTTTTGACATTGATATCTCTTGGATTGTTCTTGATTCGCCGATCGATCTCAAAGATTCATCAACGAAGACTGGAGTAAATTTCTGAGAAGGAAAGTGGAAGCAGCAGTACCACAAGAGGAGATATTCCCTTTTCCTTTCTTTTCATTAGACTCATAAACATGGTTCAGAAACTGTCTCCAAAAAAAAAAATCATTATGCTATCAAATCAATTCAAGTTAATGAGTTGACTTAGCAGTTTAAACTAAGTTTAATTGAATAATCAAATTATTAAAAAGCCTAATATTTTATCAACTAGTTTTTATTGGATCAATTTTTCTCTGTTCGATGTAAATCAGGTTCTAGGTCACAAGTTTCTCCCATCAACCGGACATCGCAAGTTAGGTTAGTAACTATAGTTTAAAGCTTCCCTTGACTTTGTTTTTCAATTCCTTTCATTTAAAATTTTAGGTTTGAATTTATTTATTTATTCTTGGTATAGATGAGCTAGCTAGCTTCTAAATATAAACTTCTTGTTAATTGGGGAGGACCTAATTTTAATAGTAAAACTCATTAATGGAAGCGTGAGATGGAGGCAATGGCTTCATAAGATCCTCCAATAACAATAGATTAACACTCATAATCCAAGGATTAAAAAAAATGGGCAACGCCCATGGTTTGTTTCAACATTCGGTGTACAATACGAAACACATTCATGCTTTTCAATCACAAATATATATATATATATATATATATATATATATATATATATATATATATATACTTTACATTTGTGGAAGAAGTTTATATATTTTACATTATATTATGATAAAAATATATTTTACATTTTATTTTTCAATCACGAGGTTTGTATCAAGCACAAGTACTGATTTCTTGAATGAATATTGTTGCCATCATGCCTGTCGTCATAGACGGGCATCAGTACTGATTCCATCTACGTAAGTACAATAGATTGGTTTTCATTTTTCCTAATTCACAATCATCATTTAATAATTGTTTTGTTTTATAATTATTTTATTATCATGCATTTACCAAATATCTTCGATCTTTTGCCTTGGCGTAAATGTTGGTCGAATGACATTGACTTCAATGTTTTGACCTTTTTTTATGATAATTAATTAAACAGTTGTGATATGGAGACGTTAAGCCTTTGATCGTGTGTGTGTTTTTTTCTATTGGGTATATGCTTTTTTCGTAGAGATTATATAAAGAATTACCATATACTTTTGTTGGTGTGATGTAGTTTCTCTGGTAAAATTTACTTTTTTAAATTAAAATCATTTTAAAATTAGTATTTTTATAGTTGAAACATATTTTAAAAAATACTTTAAAATATATTACAATGACATCACCAAATGAAGACTTAAAATGTCATCAGGGATTTGAATTAAAAATTAAAACTATAAAAAGTAATTTTTTCTTAAATACATTGTTTCAAATATAGATGTATCATTTAGAATGCAATTAAAAAAGGTTTTATCATTATAATATTTAGTAATTTTACTGACAAAATTTTTTATCAATATTTACACTAACAATACACATGTAATTATTTTATTGGTGAGATCACAAACTAAAAAACATTCATAAAAAAACTCTCCCAAGACAATATCTTCTTTTCAGAAACCGTTTGGAAACGCGGTGGAAACAACATTCTCAAAAAATTTAAATATTTTTTTTGCTAAAATTTAATATGTTTTGGATCGTTTTAATGTGCTGATATCAAAAATAATTTTTAAAAAATAAAAAAAAACCATTAACATGCATTTCAGCATAAAAAATTATTTAAAAAACAACTACAACTACACTACCAAACATCTTCAAACTCCAGATATATGTCCATGTAAAACCTAATCTGATTAAATTGTTTTTTTTTTTTTTTTTTTTTGATCTTGATACAAAAGTACTGATCCCACAATACCTAATTGAGAAATACAAGGCAAGGAATTCTTAACTTGGAAGTAAAGTGGCTAGGTTGACTTGGACTTGGTTGCCAGTGTCTGCCACGTTAACTAGAATCTGAATCTTGCAAACTAGCCTTTATAAAATTTAGAGAACTGAATAAAATATTACAGCACTGATTATAAAAGCTTTTAAACACATGGCATCGACGTAGCTAATGAGGTTGCAATAATAAGAACATGTATTTTATAATCTCGAAAAATTATAAAATTAGTTATATGGGTTTTCCAGGGAAACTTCAGGCAGGCACATGAGGTGACTTTTAGGTTTTGGTCAGTGTCTTGTAATTGAAAATAAAAAAAAATATAAATAAAAATTAAATGATGTTTCTTGTACGATCTCTCTTATTTTATACAGAATTATAAGATACTTGAACTTAAAACTAATAGGGTTAGGAGCACATGTTAGGCACAAGTTAGGTTTTTTTTGGAAATGAGAAGCAGCCAATAATGCAATAATGCCAGACCATGGATAAAGAACATTGCACTTTAGATTCGGAAGAATCTTCTGTTCGGTAATGTGATGCATTGTATTTTTTAAAATATTTTTATAATTAAAAAAGTAATTTTTTATTTTTTTTTACTAATACATGAAATCCTTAAAACTGGCTTTTTAGCATGTTTGGAATTGATCAAATGTTTTTTACTTGAAAATATATTAAAATAATGTATTTAAAAAAAATTAATATTTTTTTTTAAAATTTTAATAAAATACAATGTGAATGGCGTTACAAAACAGGATCTAAATGGTATGAAATTGTGAGAATTTCCTTTCTTTCCCTTGTGATTTGCCTTCAATGTCGTCGTTCAAAGTGCCTGTTCTTGACCCACTGCAATAAATTCAGGCAAAGGGTTACGGATGTGAGGGCACATCATCCAGACAAACATTTTCAACAACTCACTTATTACCATAAATGAGTCTTCACTTTATTTTTCTTTACGCCCGTGCCTGGCAAGAACAGTTTGTTCATAAATCCCAGTCAGATTAAAGGCGTTCAAACTTCGAAGTTTCCACTCGTGACCCATATATCGTTTCTCGGCAGAGCTAGGGCGTACGAGGCTTTCAAAATTAAATTTTTTTAGATATTTTTAATATGTTAATATTAAATTTTAAATTTTTTTTAAAATATTTTTTTTATAATTTTTCAATTAAAAAATACATTGTACCACCTTACCACTAAGTACTTTACTTCAATAAAATACTAGCGGTGTGCAGATATGTATTTTAGATTTTATTTGTTTTTATATTTTAAAAATATTTTTAAAAAAAATTGAATTTTTTTTTAAAATTTATTAGCTTCAAATTTATTTTTTTTAATATTTTCTGATCATTTTGATATATGTTAAAAAATAATTTTTTTAAAATAAAAAATATTATATTGATATATTTTTTTAAAAAATACATTTTAAAAAATAATTATTATTACACTCTCAAACACCTCTTGCTACATGCATGAATCTAAAACTCATGCTAACCAGTTTTCCAAACTTGAAATTTCTTACAGTCAAATAACTTAAATGATATATAATCCAAGCTTGAATATATTCACATGTATAGAATCCTTCACGTATGATAAGAAAAACTCAAACAAACAATTCAATCTTAAATGATATTCAAAACCATGCAAGAAATTCATAAAAAAAACTCATTTTTAAAAGTTTAGACGTAGAGCATGACCATAACTTAATAATATTTTATAAAACCTTCAAAAATTATTGTCTCGTGAAGAGTACTTGTTTGAAACTTGATCAAAGAGAGAACTTAGTTTTCGTGTACAAAAAATAATCCAGGAGTTAAGACACAAACACATCAATATATAATTATATATATAAGAGAATATTAAGATGGAATCAGAAAATATTGTAATTTATAATTAAGATAAATTAATAAGAATGAAAATACTGCTTATTTTAATTTGTTATCATTGTATTGAGTATTGAGAATTGCAATATTACAAGGAAATTATATACATAGTTTGGTTCGGTTAACACAACACTCCTAAATAATTTCATTCGGCTAACTTAGGCTAACGAAACACGTACGAACGTTTACTTGAACCTAAAACCTAAAATCTAAAAGTTATGACATATTATCAAGTTTGGTTAACCTACTTTTAAGGTATGATGATTTGTAAGGAAAAGGACTTTCTTGAGAGAGAGAGAGAGAGAGAGAGAGAGAGAGAGAGAGAGAGAGAGAGAGTCTCTTATTAATAATGTTGCATTATTTTTAATTATTCATTGTTTTACCAGTACGTACCAACTTGTAGCATTTGATTCTTCAGTACCGTAAAATTGGTCTAAATTTGCTCGCACATGTATAAAGGGAAGAAATCCATTCTGCTTAAAAAATCGAAGAGAAGAAGAAGAAGAAGAACAAAATCCACGACACCCATGTTGACAATGAACAGCTGAAGCTTATAATATCTCCGCAAATGTAACCAGAAAGCGTAACGTTGCAGGTTGCAATCACCTCTTTCAAAATGACGGTTATAGTTTAAAATGTTTTTTATTTAAAAATATATTAAAATATTTTTTATATATTTTAAAAATAATACAACAAAACAATTTAAAAACATAAAAAACTATAATTAAAAAAAAACAATTAAATTTTAAAAGAACACGGCATTTGTTGGTAGAACAGTAGAAGTTGAACTCATGCATGAAATAAGAATATATAATAAAGTCCTTGCCACTGGACCAAGTGGCTGCTTATAAATTTATCTGAACTTCGTAGTTATTTGAAGAAATTGCAGGGTCAAGTTTTTCTCTGGTTTTAGATACACAATTTTCCATGGGCGACTCATGAGAACAGATTTGCTAGGGAAGACAAAGTTTATGTCAACACAAAAAAGGCTGCGTTGAATTTCTAAATAAAGTGTCCATTTTAATCGGTATAGCGTTTGTTTGGGTTTTTGATAATAGTCCATTTTAATCGGTATAGCGTTTGTTTGGGTTTTTGATAATAACTGTGATTTAAAATATTTTTTATTTAGAAAGATATTAAAATAATAATTTTTATTTTTTAAAAATTATTTTTAAAATTAACACATCAAAACAATACAAAAACATAAAAAAATAATTTTTAACAATATTTTTTAAAATAATTTAAAGAAACGTCAACCGTTCTTTTAAACCAGTTCCAAGCTCTCTTAAACCAGTTCCAAGAGGTTAGAGTATCCTGCTTTGGTTACTTCATGATATTATAAGTATCTTAGGGTTTAAGAAGTGTTGAAATAAAATATTCCTTGCAATAGATATAATACTTAATTAATTTATATTCGTTAAAAATGTTTTTCTTTCCCAAGTACCAGCTCCTTTAATTCAAAATATATTAATTATAAGAGTTTCATGTAAATTGGTTAGATTTTAAGGATATAAATAATTATTTTACTGTGAAATTTATATTACCAAATGAATAGCATTTGATTTTTTAAGGTGACGTACTTACATAATTGTTGAACAATTAAATAATTTTTTGAGTAATTAATAAAATAAGTTCTTGGTACAACAAATGAAAGAAAATTGCTTTATAATACGGTTTCATCCACCAATTGCAAAACTCAAAGGGACTGTTTGGTTTGTCATTTATTTATTTAGTTTCAAATTAATATGTTTATGTTTTTGGATTATATTGATGTAAAAAATAAACTTTTAAAAAATAAAAAATATAAGGACTTTAAAACAGAAGTGCTGATCACGACAATTAGGTCAATCCTGGCACCTACAGGGCCTAAAAATGGTCACTAGAAACTGATCACGACAATTACTTGAATCATTCAAGTCAGGCAAGCCCCCACTTTCATTGTATCGGCACCCAGAACACGTCTGTGTCCTGTCTGGCTACAAGGGGTCTCCTACACAGACCCACTCTAGTCCCCAATAAATGACCAATGACCCACACGCTTTCATCAGAAAATACAGAAAGCTCGAGGTAAAGAACACGCATTCTCCGGCAGTGATGAGATGCAGGTTCATAATGCCCTGCCTAATCCTATCTGTGAGCAAACTAAACATGACGCGAAAAGATTAAAAGACATGAGGTGATCTAATGTTTAATCATATAAGATTAACTGGACTCTAGGGGTAAGAGAATTAATAAACTAGGTGAAAACTGGAAGTGAAGACATGAAAATCATAGCACACAACTCTCATTCAAAAGACAACAGCAAGCTAGGGCAACCACATCAAACACGGCATGATGAGTTAACAGGAGCTTTCAAATTGCGTTCAATATTCTACAACAACAAAGAAAGAAGCCGGGACACCCAAGAAAAACACAGAAGCGGAATGAGTTTTTCTTACTAAACATGACTTGCTTACAAGCATGCCTCAAAGGTGGCGGTGCCATCCTCTTCATTATCAAGCATCTGGACAACCTGGGCCACACCTTCAGCAATTTCCTTTCGAATGACACCATCAGGCATATCAAATGTTCGTCTTCTCATAGAAAGTGATTTACTGGCAGGCTGGGGGTCCACCACATCAAGCATTGCCTCCAGCTCATCCACCATTGACCGCTTTGCAGCTCGAACCATTAGATCAGCTCCCTACACAACACAACACATCAAATGCACATTAAAGAACCAATAGAAGTAAGGCGACGTTAGACAGGAACGGAGCTCCTTAGCTGCCGTCACCCCCACCACCAAAACCAACATATTCAGAAACTAACGGAGCTACTTAGCTGCCGTCACCCCCACCACCAAAACCAACATATTCAGAAAATGAGATGCGGGTATTTTAGATCTGTACAGCAACTAGTCTAACCATGAGATCCAAGATATCTAGCCATTCTCCTTTCCCCCCATTAAACTTGGACATCTAAGATCTAATTGGCATGACAATAGTAGTGAAAAAAGAGATGGTTCATATAATCATATTCGGTTATTGATCCTTGAGTATTGCAGACATGACTTACAAAAAACAGACTGGCTGCATAAGCAAAGTTCATCACAATCAGAATGGCACTCTTAATGCAAACTCAACAACAAATACATATTCTCTCGCGCCAAAATAATAATAATCATGATAAAACTAAAATTAAAACATCTAAATAAATGGTAGAAGAGACGCAACATAAGACCTCTCTCATGGGTCATCAAATGTAGTAAATCAGTTCATTACATTTTTTTAAACATGTCTTTTACACGAAACCTGATGAATTAGACATGGAAATATTACTTTAGCACCCCACACACACACACACACATATATATAGGAAACCTAATGAATTAGACATGGAAATATTACTTTAGCACCCCACACACACACACACACACACACACACACACACACACACATATACAGAATGTGAGGAATTTAAATGAGCACAGAAGTTCAGTTCTTGACATCTAGATTTAAGAGCCGACAAGCATCACCATCAGTTTTAACAGGGAAAGACATAAAAAACAGGTAGAAATTGTTAACTTCCTCAATCAACTAGAATCAATTGTTGTGTTTCAACTCAAGTGTTATAAAAGGAGGGTGAGCCTTAGCCTATGTTTGATAATGTGGTGGGAGCAGCTACAACCACAAGCTCAGTTATTTGGTACAACTGCAAAAGCATCAACATAATAAATCTGCAATTGGTACATCAAGATAGTATAAAGCTGTATCATTTATGTGAAATCCTTGTACGAAATGAATGTAAAAAAGGTTAACAAATGTACTCCACCATACCTGTTTTCTAATAGCATTCATATAAACACTGAGACCCTCAAAGTTCATTCTTCTTCATTTTTTCTTTTCAAATGAGCAACCAGTAAACAGACTAAATCCCAATTTGAGGCCAGTAGAAAATTCAAGAAACTATTACCAAATAGGACCCGAGTGAATGAGGGCAAAACATGTTAAAATTAATCACTGGTAAAAAACAGAAGATGAAGACAAAGAACAGAATCATATGATCACACAGCAACCTACACCTGAGGAAAAGAAAGCCAACCAGATATGTTAGAGCATATCTAACTAATTGGGTCAATGATTGATGTAGTGGACCCGATCCATCCGATAATTTCTTCATAAAACTACTTATCCTTATTTCTGATTTGGTACTTGCTACTTTTTCCTTCAACATTAAGATTTGAACCTAGAACCTACCTAAACCACAGCCCATTCCATAAACATTTCAGCTAAAGAACTGAAAGTTATATCTTCAATTATATAGCCAATTAAGAAATTTAAGAACTGCTACATCAAGTTCAGCTCTCGGCCACTGAATTTCAATATGATCATTCTTGCTGGTTTTTACCACTCAACCTAACATCACAGAGCACCTGTCCCATCCAAGATCTATCAGACTGGACATCCATGTAAACTCTAGTAGCTCATATTCAAAATCGAGACAAATTAAAGCCTTCCAAAATTAGAGAAATTGCAGTTGAAACTTGCCAACACCAAGAAGCTGAAAGCAAATAATACATCTAGATGTAGCCAACGAAAACATGGTAGCACTGCACTTCACGAACCAAAATGTTATGTGCATGTTTTATCATCCCAGTTCCACAAGGTTATGGGAAGGACAAACTTGACCACCACATTTTCCATGTAATTAATATTGCAGCCAAAGGAATCAGAACCAAGCTATCTAGCAAGTTCATTTGCTTGTTACAGAACATACAAGACACTAGCCATGTGAAAAGCCAATATCAAAATCATAGGTGAGTATTGGTTGTTTAATACTACAATAGTTTCATTCAATCTTTGAACAAGAGGACATCTTTAGTGAGATTAAACAGCAGCTCTCACATTTTCCTAAACATGTGTGCCCCAACGTTTTAACATAATTTATCAAAACAAACAAACATGATCTATAAAATCCTTAATTCGATATACTCTTTCAGTACTAATCTTAATAGTCAAACATATGAAGATAGCTAAATACAACACGAGAATGGATGCAATCCAAAAGATTGTTGTAATAATTGATGCAAAACTACTACGTTGATAAAATTCTGGAAAACACAATGTAGCATGGGATTTCATAAAGGAAAAATCTTCCATGAAATCTATTCAGGTACTCAATCAAGCAATAACGGCAAATTACTAAAACCAAGCCTAGAAAACTTCAAACCAGTTCCAAGTCCAACAATTTAACGTCAACATCAACAGTAACCGTAAGTAATCATCTAAGCACATTTCAAGCAAATTGCAGAGCCTGTCATTTCAAATAAGCAAAACATGATTTACCTCAATGGCATCAACAGTAAGAAGCAGCACAATAATTTTCTCCGAAAACCTCTGCCTCTCCTCAGCATCACGCGCAACATGGCGCCTATATGAAAAGTTATTAAACAAAGCTCTAAGCTCCTTCAACTTAGCTTTTGCAATCGCCAACTCTCTAAGCGCACGAAGTGCCTGTGATCTCCGGATCAAATAAGCCCTAAATGTAATCTGAATCAACAATGCTGCATCCTGAGGCGACAATTCCTTCTTCTTCCCCTTCCTCTTCTCCACCACTCCAGCTCTCTTTGCAAATGCCTATAAGAACATACAATAAAAACGTGATCTTTTCAACTACTATTCTCGTTCAAGCACATTTAACTAACTTGAATGCAGGAAAACAGCACAGATTACCTGGCGCAAAACAACAGCTCCATGATCAGGGTAATCTTCGATTTCAACAAGACGCGTGGCGCACTGTCCTTTCTTCTCCTTAGCCTCTATCCTTTTCTCCTTCTCCTTCTCCTTCTCCTTCTCCTTCTCCTTCTCCTTCTCCTTCTCTTTCTTTTCTGATTTGCTACCCTCACCTGCAAATCCACTTGATGTTTCAAACGTATACTTCCGCGAGATAGGAATCTCTTCCTCTCCTTTTCCTTTAATCTCAGCAGTCCATTTATAATTCTTAATCTTCTCTTCTTTCTTCTTCTTCTCTTCTCCTCCTTTGATCTCTGCTGTCAGTTTATACTTCCTTTCTGTCACCGGTCCTTTAATCTCCGCTGTCCACGTGTACTTCCTCTCAGCACCACTACCGCCGTTGATCTTCGGGTTGACTAGCCTGTCAAGCTTTGACTCGAGCTCGCTGACGCGATCATGAAGAGTGTGCAAGCGCAAGTCAGTCTCAAATCGGTCGCGGATACTCTTGCTCGTGTAAAACGAGCGCGTTTTAACCAGATCAGTCAACGTATCAAAAACCTCGAAAGAGGTAGGCTTCGAGCACAAGAGATCGAAAGCAGCAAAACCGAGCTCCTCGGGTTCTTCAAAGGATGGAAAAACGAGTGATTTCGGAGTGAAAATGGAGGTTTCTCTGAGTAAGACGGGAGCATAGTGCGGCTCGAAGATTTCGATTCTTCTAAATCGGCTCATGAGTCGGGCGAGTTTTGAAGGCTTACTCGGTGAGTTGGGGGGGGAAGGGGGGGGGGTAAAGTGGATGATAGAGTGAAGATGTTGGTGAGTAATTAAGGGAAATCCAGAGGACAAGAAGACAAGAGTGTGAGTTCAACGAGGAATTAGAAGGACATAAATGGGGGGGTAGTCAAAAGTAGATCATAAGGGTAAAATGGGGATTTTATTTTGATTGCGATGTTGGTCTGGATTTGATAGCGAGGATTAGTGGATAATAAGTCTCCATTAACGGTGCTAAATGACATCCTTTTTATGACATGTAGATTGTTGACTTTTTCCCACCAAATAACAAATAAATAATTTTATTTTAGCAATTCATTATAAATTATATCTATTATTACAGTAAAAACAACGTTTAGAATTTTGTTGAATTTATATTATTCTAATTTTTTTTTAAATTCATCAAGATTAAATTATTTTTTAAAAAATGATTCCAAGAATACATTATTTAAATGATTTTGCAGAGTTTTAAAAAATTAACTTGGACACAAGAAAGAAGTAAATAATTTATTTAGAATTTAATTGATGAGTTATTAATTACTTCATAAAATAATAGATGATATTTTATGTTGTATTTTAATTTTTTTATTTGAAAAGAAATTTCATTGTCAAGGAATTTAATTTTCAAGCTTTTTAAAACCCTCTAAATTAGTAGTAAAATCTTATATTTGAAATCATTTTGAATGCCAATAATTAAATTTTTAATAAAGTTTAATCTCTAAAAATGATACAAAAATAAATTAGAAGTCAACCCTTTTGATTTACCGTATTAAAAAAAATAATGTTAAAATTAATTTTTAAAAAATGCTCATCTACAATGATAATAATATAGAAAAAAAACTTTTTCTACTATTCTAAACAAGTAAATTCAACTTATTTATTGAAATTAAATTAAATTTAATTCAATTACAGTTGAGAGCTAGTTCAAAATAACAAGTTAGTATATATAATTAATTAAAATAGCAACACATCTCAATTATTCAAACTAAGAATAAATAAAACAAAACAAAGAGTGATAATCCTAAGTTTTTTTAAATGATAAAATGTGTGAAAGATATTAAACAATACGAAAAACTGCTATAAATTAACAAAGTGAATTCATCATTATCTAAAAATAGAATACTACAACCTAATTTTGCAATATTGCTAAAATTGATTCCAGTGTAATTTGTTTTATGTTCATATATATATAAATAATAAAATGATATAATTTTAAAGAAATTAAATGGAGTGTAAGTAATTATAAAAATGACATCTCATTAATTTATCACATTCATCCCTAAGATAACAACTAATATCTAGCGTAGGAGGTGTGTGCCTGCCCAATCACCTCTTGTCTACAAGATTAAACCGTTAATTAAATAGATTTCCAAGGTTTAAAACACGGTCGCCGCATATTAGAGGAGGATGAAAGTACAGAAGTGTCCATGACCTGATCAAAAAATTACGGGGACATGAGAATCTGGTAGTGCGATTACAGCACGGAGGAGCGCATCATGTGGGGTCCGAGAATTTGTGTCCTTTGTTATCGCACGTGATTTAAGGGCTTGGGCTCGGCTTTCTCTTTTCAAGAGGCTCCGATTGAAATTCTGTTTTTCGTAGTTTTCGGCCCGAGCATCTCCAATGAAGAAACTAAAGGGATAGCTAAAAATAAAAAATTAATATTTTAGTTTTTTTTTTGGTTTATTTTTCATACTTGGAAAAGCCAAACAATAAACTAAAATGCCTTTTCTTTCCCATAAAAGCTATTCCTACATATTTTTTAAAAAAGCCAAAACTAACAAAGTAGGGCCAACAAAAAAATAAACCAATTAAATCTAGCCATATAGAAAAAAAAATAACATTAAAATTATTAAAAAAAATAAAACACTTATGGCTTTTTAAATGATTTTTTTCCATTAAAACATCCATGGTAAAAAAAACTATATTTATACTATTTAAAATGCTATTTTATTAATTTACATCTTTAAAATAGCATCTCCGATAGATGCTGTTACTACTATTTGGACTGGCAATGTAAATGTAAAACCAAAAAAGGAAAGATACTATAATTTTTTGAGCACATAAAAAGAAATAAAAAAGAAAGACAGAATCTGTGGCTGAATTTTGTCTGTTGATACACACCACATGCCAACAATATTATAAAACAGAGTTACGATCAACCGAATTTTACATCGAGAAAAGCGAGCAAGGAGCTGCAAACGAAGTCAAGGAAGAAGGCATCAATGGTAGAGTCACCATTCAAGCCAGAGATACTAAGAGGGAAGGTAGCTTTATTGACAGGAGGTGGCTCAGGAATCGGGTATGAGATATCTCTACAGCTTGGCAAACATGGAGCATCTATTGCCATCATGGGTCGACGTAAACATGTTGTTGACTCTGCTGTTTCCTCTCTTAACTCGCTTGGAATTCCTGTAAGTCTCTCTGATGATATCATCTGTTTGACCATCTGGGTTATCTTTATTTTGTTTCATTTCCGTGTGTATGGTGATTTTTTGAACTCTTGGATTTGTTTGGTTGCTGAGAAAGCACAGGAAAGGTCTAGGGAATTCCAGTTATTATTATTTATTTTTTGAAAAAAGGCTTCCTTTTTGGCCGGTCAACTGCTTGAAACGACTTCCCGTTTTGCTTGCAATGAGGAGTTTTATACTGAAACGACATGTTGTTTGGTAGGAAGACGATGATAGTCATATGCACTGTATATTATTAGAAGAGTGAATTCTTCAGTGCCTTTGAAAAATCCAAAGGGATTGAAGAAGCATGGAAACTAACTTGAACCGGATGTTTCAAACATTCGATTATGGAGGAGGGCATTGAATGCTGTTTACATACCTTTTCAATTCCTCTGAAGGCAATCTATTTCTCATGTTTAATTTAGCTGGATAATTGGTAGTATTAGGATCTGGTTTTGTCTGTGTAGAAGTGAAAACTTTTTTGTTATTGTGTACGTTGCAGGCAATAGGATTCGAGGGAGATGTTCGCAAGAGAGAAGATGCAATTAGAGTCGTGGAATCTACTTTCAAGCATTTTGGTAGGCTTGACATTCTTGTAAATGCTGCAGCTGGCAATTTTCTTGTTCCTTCCGAGGATTTATCCTCCAATGGATTCAGGACAGGTTGGTTTTTATTCTTAAGCACAAGCATAATCTGTGCAGTTGGTTTTGACTTTAAGAACTTCTTAAATATATTTTGGAGTTTGGTACGGTTATTTCAGCTGAATTTTAGATTGTTAAATTTTTTTCTAGTTATTTGACGAATTTAAGCTTAATAGTAGTGAAGATTGTATCGGTTGTTCCAATAATGTAACAGAAGTCTCATCTAGCCCATGAAAGGCTGGTCTTAGAGGAGCAAAGTTGAGTAACCCTTTTCTTCTTTTCTGCAGTAATGGATATAGACTCTGTTGGCACTTTCACAATGTGCCATGAAGCACTCAAGTATCTAAAGAGAGGGGGACTTGGGAAGGATCCATCTACAGCTGGCGGAACGATAATAAACATAAGTGCGACTCTGCATTATACAGCAACATGGTATCAAATCCATGTATCCGCTGCTAAGGTTAGTAAGTTAATTCTGTAAGTTATCAAGTTTATGCTCTAAAATGTGTATAAATATCTACCCAACGTTTTTTTTATTGGTGTCCAGGCAGCAGTTGATAGCATTACAAGAAACTTGGCATTGGAGTGGGGAACAGATTATGATATCAGAGTTAATGGGATTGCTCCAGGTCCTATTGGAGACACTGCAGGCATGAGTAAACTTGGACTTGAAGGGATATTGAGCAAAGCTATGGAGAAGATGCCTCTGTTTAAAGTGGGAGAGAAATGGGATATAGCCATGGCTGCCGTCTATCTTGCATCTGATGCAGGTTAGGGTTGCATATACTCTGTCTATTACTTGATCCTTTTGATGTAATTCTGTGCAATGTCTTACACTGCCCTTTACAAACACTATAACTAGCGTTGAAGAAAAGCTCAAGCACTCCTTTTCTACATAGGTTGTAAATGAGAATGTCTAGCTCTGATCACTTAGCACAAAGTTTTTTGTCCAGCAGGATCAATCAAGGACCTTGTAAAATAGTTAATTACCTAAAACGTCAAACTGTCAATTATAAATTAATTTAGAACAACAATTTATTTTGTATAAAGAATAAAGAATAAAACTCATATAATTAATACAAGCATCATATATAAAATATAAAAAAATTTAGAGTTAAATATACTGGTTATCTAGAATTATATTTTAAATCTGAAGGTGAGCTTTTGCGTTGCAATACAAATTTGAATTTCAAATCTTATAAAATTTAATCCAAAATTAAATAGATAAAAAAACAGAGAATATTTTAATTACTTAAGCTGTGACTTCTCCTTGTTTTCTTTTTTTGAAAAATGATACGTAGAGAGGAAGCTATGCTTATTATATTAATAAAAGACCTAAACATATTTAGTATACGAGATGTATATTTAAGATTTGAATTAGAAAATTTTATTAATTAGTGACATATAATTAACACATCTTACATACAACTCAATATTGTAATATTTTCAGCAGGGTCATTTCAATACATTTACCTTTAAAAATTTTAACTATCAACATGCATATATGGGTAGTATATTTTTGATGTTTATTTATTTATTTATTTATTTTTTATAATTGAGATACCCCTCAATATATGTCTAGCCCTACCAGCTGTTCAGTAACAATAATTTTGAAGCATCTTGCTTTCAAATTTAGGTAGTTTTCTTGCCACTACGATTCAGCAAGTAGCCGAGATATGGGGACTTGGTTTGCAACAGTTACAGAGGTTTAGTGCAAGAGTGGAGTTATCCAGGTTGTAGAGATGGTGGGAGGGAGAAAGCATAGCTTTCATGACTCTTGTTTATAGAAAGCTTGATACGTTAGAAGTTTAGAACGACCTGCTATGGTCTTATGCTATGACTTGATCTCTTATTTATTACCACTTTGTTTTCTTTTTTCAATTTTAGAAATCCCCAGCTACCATTTTGAGAAAAAGAAAGGTATCCTTTGCCACTTTCCGCAGGCAGATGGGTGTTCTCCTAAGTAGCTTTTGCAGTTGTGGAATAAAAAAAGTTATAAATTGTAGTTTTTTCATAACCAGGGTTTTAAGAGAGTTTTTAACAGAATCCATGTAAAACTGTAGTTGATGAAGTCCCAAAAACCCAAATAGCCTAGGAATAGGGCTCCTGAGTTAGATAATTGGTTAATCAATTGGTCTTAACAATCTTATCCATTCTCTCTAGCCAAGGTAGGTGTTTGGTAGACCAATGTGACTTGTGGCTAGTTCTCGTAAAAGGTCTCATTTGGTGAAGGTGAGAACTCATTTTAGAGAAACTATATGAATATTCTAGAGAGAAACACTCTGAAAATATAAATGCAGTAGAGAATGAAGATTGTGAACCTTTGATTTGAAGGTTTCATGGTGTATTTATAGCCTATGAGTTTTGTGTTTTTGTGAAAAGGAGGGTCTGACGTGTAATTTTACCCTGATAATATTTAATGAGATAACATGTAATTTTACCTTGATAACATTTAATGAGGTATAAATATTCCTTACATCTATATTAATGTTTGATAGAAATATGGTGGGTCTGTGAAGGACTTTTATACACCTAAAAGGTATAGAGAAATTAGGGTTTAAGTTGTTATATGTAGCTAACCCCATAGAGATTGAGTTCTTCCCCTGAGTTAGACCCAAAAAAGGAGACATCCCATTGGGCGTGCCCCAGGTAGGATGGTCATCCTCTTAAACGTGCCAAGGAAGGATGGTCATTACCTTGGATTTTTTGAACTGTCAAGTCTAAGTGTCTTGAGTTTAACATGTTTTTCATATCCACGTTACCTTGAACTTAGTTAATTGCCAAGTCCAAATATATTGGGTTTGAAATATTTGCCAGATCCATGTTATCTTGGATTTGGTTGACTACCAAGTCCAAGTGCAATGGACTTGGCTGGCTGCCAAGTTCAAGTACGTTGGATCTAGCATGTTCGTCAGACTCACATTACCTCATTCACTTGGGCGTGCCAAGAAAGGATGGTCGTTACCTTAGACTTAGCTGACTGACAAGTCCAAGTGCCTTAGGTCTAGCATGTTCGCTAGGCTCACATTATCTCATTTCCTTGGATGTGTCAAGGGAGGATGATCATTCATTGGACGTGCTCAAGGGAGGATGATTGTTATCTTGGGGATTTGACTGACTGCAAAGTCCAAGTTCCTTAGGTCAGACATGTTCACCAAACTCACATTACTTCATTGATGTGTGCTTGTTTTCTAAAAAATTTATACTCGTAAATATTTTTTGATTTGATATTTTTTTGATAAAGATATATTGATAAAAATTTGATTCTCATTAGTGTTTTGATTAACCAAATAATTTTAAAACTGTGCAAAATACAGTTGCAACAACACTTTCCCACTCGGCCAATCAAACCCACCCTTAATCATTAACTCAAAGCATCCTAGTAGGGAGGAAGAATGCATCCATGCAAAATATGAATGTTTCATTTTTTTTCCATGATATAAACTTTTGAGGAGCTCTTTCGAGTTCATTACAATCAAAGATCTTATGAACACCTTTGTTGAACTTGAACCGCTTTATATATTTGCAATAAGTTAATCCGGAAATCATATAGCAATCCAAGTTATCACCGCCTACGTCATTGCCTTCCCAGTCTGATGCCTTTTGCTCCTCCGATTTCGTATGATTAAATTGCTGCATCTTTTGTGAGAAAGAATTCTGCCTGTCTTGTTTACTCAATTTTCTTATTGTACTTTTGAATAATGTTATGAATCATTTTAATGTTTAGGAAAATATGTCAATGGAACAACATTGGTTGTTGATGGGGGTGAATGGCTGAGCAAACCTCGTCATTTTCCTAAAGACGCAGTGAAGCAACTGTCCCGAGTGGTGGAGAAGAGGTCCAGGCACGCAGCGGCAGGAATTCCTCGGAGCAAGCTATAACCACCATCAGATAACAGGGAATTCAACTAGATTTCGTGCCAGAAGATTTATTCTTCTATCAGATCGCAAATTAAGCGCAGTCGCTACTTCCTATAAATGAAATAATTCTGTTTTAAGAAATCAAAGCATCGATAATACAGAATTTCAGACTGGTTTAGAAAGTTTTGAGGGAATTACATTACTAGTCTAGACTGTCATATTATGGCTTGGAAGTCACTCAACTCCAATCGATACCATGATGCCTTTTCTTAAACTACAAGAAACAAGAAATACCAAATAAACACACATGGTGAAATCATCCAGCACTAACCAAGAATCATTATCTTAATCTACTTCAGTTACAGTAAAACCTCAAACTCCTGCAGTACACCATGAAAGAAACAAAATCCATTAACACAAATGTACAAAACGCCATTTTTACCAGATCCCAAGAACCAAAAACAATTACAAAGAACCCCAGAAAAAACCTCAAGACAAAGCGTTAAAAAGATGAAAAAAAAAAAAACCCTTCACAGAGAGAATAAAGTGGAACCTTTTGAGGAACACCATGGGGAGAGACAATGATGTAAGATAGCTTAAATATGGTTTGTAGATCTCTTCTAAACATAACAAACTTAATTCCACAAAGACTTCTGCTTCTAAATAGCAGTGACATGCAGTTGAATACACGACCATTTCCCCCCACTCACCCTTGTATAGTCATTGAAAATATACAGGGTGAAGGGGAAAAGGCCTCCACTTCTAAGATGTTCAAAAGAAGTCCCACCTCACAACTAAAACAAGATCCAAAACTAAAAAGAATCCAAGAAAAAGAGGGCAAAAGAAAGAAAATGCCGTTATCAAGCTTCAAGATGAATTTGTTTAAATCTTTAAACATGGGGCATCGATCAAAGCTTAGTTCTGTCCTTATAGTCATAAGGACATGATACTGACATCAACGAACGATGAAAGTGGAATAGTGAACTAAACATTTACCAAGTCCTCGGACTTTTCCATGTCAAGGAATCAAATATTATCAGTTAATCATCAACAAGCCAATCACAGGACCGCCAACAAGTCAAGCTAGTGTAAAACTTGTAATGACTAAATCCAAAAAATGGAAATTCCAACCCTGAAAGTGACAAGCATAACCTGTTTCTTATTGCGACCATCAACTGAACACAAGCCATTAATTCAAACACGAAACTATAAGCCACAAAGTATCAACTATATATCATACTAAAGCAACACAACCAATAAATAAAATTAATCAGGAACTGTGGTAAGCAATGTCAACCAGTGGAATAAAGAACATCGTATCATCGTTGAATTGACAGTCTGATACACATTCTCAAAGAAAAGGAGACCAATTTAAACAAGTTTCCACACAACCATCTCAAAGATTACATACATAACAGCTTACTAATGATGCCAATTCTGTCTTCCTCTGTGTTTCCACCAGCTCAGGCATCCAAGTTCTCCATCTGAATGCTGCTTTTCAAAGGCACATACTCTCCAAGATACCCACCAAGATGCTCATGTAAGGCAGTCTTATCAATCCCTTGATGATGATAACTCTTGCAAACATAATAAAACACACTTTGCACCAACAATCCCACCAAATTCACAATCACCAAAGCCCCAACCAAGAAACCACCAACAACAATCCTTGTAAACACTCCATATTTATCTCCACCATGAACCACAACAGTTGCAAAAACCACAGAAACCGATCCACAAATAGACAAATACCCAAAAACAAGAACACCGGCCACTCGAATCTTCCCTTTCAACAACTCGTAACTCTTTTTCATAGCAACAAGACCATAAACTGGCTCCAAGACAGAAACCACACTAGCCAAATGCCAAAGTGCAGTTATATAAACATGAACAACCAAGAAAAGCACACCAATCACCATCAAGGAGAACAAAACCAAGAGGGTGTTCTGAATATCAATACCAACAATCAAAATCACCAAGAAGAGCAAGAAAACAGAATTATAAACCAACATCAACAAACAAACCCACAAGAAAGTGATAAACAAACGCTTAAAAACTTGAGGGATAGCAGACGTGGTAGAGGAAAAAGAAACAGGCTTTGAAGTGTAAAGAGAAGCAACAGTGAAAACAACAGCAGCAGTTGATAGAAGAGAGAAGGCAAACAAAAAGATTAAATAAAAGAATTGAAAAACCAAAAGAAGGGTCCATTGATGAGTGTTTTGGCTTGATGGGTGATCTTGAATTTGGTCTAATAGAGGATGAGTAAAAAGAGAATGCGCTAAGATTGCAAAAGATAAAGGAAAGATTAAAGCAACGGTGATTAGCTGAAAAGTTTTTGGTGATTGTTTTGGGATTGAAATAGATTCCTTTAAGATTTCTGGTATTGTCAAGAATTGTAGCTCTTCTGTTGCAAGATCCATGTCGGGCTTCTTCTCTGTTTCTTGAAAGAAAGATCAAAGCTTTTAGAGAGTGAGACAGACGGTGGAGGAGGTTGAAGAGATGTGTCGGTGATGACGGGTTCTGGAAATTTGCGAAGCGATCGAAGGAAGGAAGGTAGCTGAATTTTTTTTAATTTCTTTTATTGGATTTGGTGAATTTGGAATTTTTATTGTTCTTTTTGTTTGGTTTTGATTCATACACAGGGTAGATCTGGTGCAGTAAAAGAGATGTGATCATGTTTTGACATGTGAACTAGCATTTGCCTTCTTTTTTTCGCCCGAGTTTGATGACATTAAATTAATTTTTCCCAGTTTAAAAACTAATCGATTCGAGGCGATTAATTCGAAAAAATAATTTCAAAATGATTTTTTTTATAGAAAGTTAACAGATTTTTAGATCAGTTTTACTTGAATTAGTTAGGTACTGGATTAAATTTAAGTCTTTGATCCTGTCTGGACCATTCTAAACCTTTGTCTACATTAGTTTGAGTTTTATAATTATATTTTTCTATTAAATAATTTAAAAATATTAAAAAAAATACTTTAGAAAACCCGAACTCCAAGGTAAAATAATATATAAGCGAGGATCATGGATACCAAGCGAGTTTCTACCTTTTTTCACGTATGGACCCTTAGTTCTCACATATTTAATACGTATTATGAACTCCATGCCACATTAACTTAAGAAGATATATGAGAGTATAATAATAATTATTTTTAAAAATATATTAAAATAATATATATATTTTTAATTTTATTTTTAATATTATCTCATCAAAATAATTTTAAATAATGTTTTAAGCATTTTTAGGGCTAAAATCACCAGACCGGTATCCAATTTTTAGGGTGTGTTTGGGACTCAAAAATTTTGAATTTTTTTTATTTAAAATAATTTTTTTATGTTTTTAGATCATATGTTAATGTAAAAAATAATTTTTAAAAAATAAAATAATTTTTTTTAATATATTTTTAAATAAAAAAATATTTTAAATCACCACTATTACAATAATCACAAATAAATTCTTACTACGATCACATTGAGTTATAAAAAAAAATCCTTGTTAGCACCAAAATATATATATATATATATATATTCGCAAGCCTAATCAAGTTCTTAGCTCAGTTTGGATTCACCACTTAAATTCTCAACAACATTAATTTGAAATTTTGAAGAAGAAAGACTAACAAATAACTTTATCATTAACCATTTATATTCATAATCATGTTTATAATCATGTTTAAGTTAAATGACTTCTCCTAATTCTTTGAGATATATTAATAATACCATATATGTAATTGCTTGTGAGATGTGATTTGTATACCAATTTGATTAGAAGAGAATCATTTTTTTTTCTTGAAGTGAGAGAATTGTTGCAATTTTCACACAATTTTTCAACATCTAATCGATTTCGTTTCGAAGAAAGAAAATAAAATTAATTCATTGTGTACGTATTTTGTTGGGCTTTTTGTATGTATTTCAAAATTTAGCCCTATGCCCCTGTTTCTTGTATACGGTCTGTCGAGTCCACGTATCCATTCTTCTGGCCCCTGTCGATCCTCGGCCGGCTGGCAGGTTGCCACCGGCAAGGCAAGTGTGATATAGTTAAGGGTAAGAGTGAAATACTATTTTAAAACAAACACCTTAATTAATTTTTTCTATTTCTAAAAATTTGTTGCAGCCATCACTCTCAACTTTGCTTTAATGATAACAAAATAATCATTAGTTATCAACACAACAACTATGGAAATTAGCCTAAGGAGAAGAGGTTGAAATACAGTACATAGACAGTATCTTGCAGATCTTGGATGTGTATAATTAGAAGTTTATGCACGCAGTGTGGAATCTGCAGAATTGTATTAATAAGGTTTGATTATAATACATATTTATCTCTGCAACGTTCATGTCTCCAACGTTAATTAGCCCTCAAACCCAATCCATGCAAGCGCGTTAACCTTGATTTGGGCCTGAAGGAACTTTTGGGTGGGGAGATTGATAGCACGTGAAAAGAAATGTGGGATTACCAGAAGAGTGGATTCTCTCCGGCGAGGTCAGCAATGGTATCTTCTTGGCCAAGAAGTTTTAGGATTGGAGTAGCAAATATGCAAACGAGCAAGAGGAGTACGCGAGTCATCATCCATAAGATGATCCATGCATGTTCTTTGCAAGTAAATACCAACATGTCGACTTGACCAGCACCAAAAGAGAAGCTGGTGCCAATGACAGAAAGGGAAATGGAAACGGCAGAGAGGTGAATGTTTCCAAAATGGCCAACAAATATAGGGCTAACAAGTTTCTACCATGATGACAGATTATATTAAAGGCTATTGGACCTGCAAACTTCCACAACTTGACAGTCTCTTCGCAGAACACAGACTTCATGGCTTTGAATTTCCTGGACGGCAAGTAGTCTCCTCCAGCCTCATCAGCTGATGATTTATTAATCAGAAATGTTGTCTGCATGGACAATTGGACATGGTCAGTCAGTAAAGGTTTCTGAGCCTCTCAGGTTCAGCAAATGTCTGTGCTGCAGTCCACAGTAAACAAAAATGTCTTCTATTTTATGAAATTAACATATGGTAGCTCCATTAGAAG
>Ga0325414_1001139_pt1 | contig 24885 bp, 15 predicted proteins | sample PopdelMetagenome_8_FD_206183 | JGI IMG/M metagenome (GOLD analysis project Ga0325414, IMG submission 206183) | Populus deltoides microbial communities from Bellville, Georgia, United States - Leaf-PdKOR-R3 | ecosystem: Host-associated > Plants > Phyllosphere > Phylloplane/Leaf | place: USA... | reverse complement strand
CACAACTTGTGCTGTGGCATTTAGCTGGATAGTTGAAAATTTCTCATGTTATGGCCCCCCTTGAGATCTATTATTAGATTTTCCCGTATGTTGTTACCATATCATATTTGATTGTCCGTTGGACAAATCATTTATTTATTTTTGACCTCCATGATATATCATTTTCCCCAATTCTCAAATTCCCAGTAAAAACTTCCATATATATATATATATAGTTTCATTATCGAAAGCCTCAATTTAATCTTCAAAATTAACAAACTTCAAGATATTAATTACATGAATGGTTTCATATATAATACACGAGGGAGGTAAAATATATAAATTTATTAAAGTTTTAGATTGGTGATATTTGGGAGTTTGTTCTACTTGATCAGTACTCCTAATGGATGGATGGTTCAACTTTTGAGCTGTGTTGAAGTTTAAATTCAGGCAAGCCTGCTCAAGATTGATCATCAAGGATTTGCATTGTTGGTTAATGGGGTATGTACTTCCTGAGAGAATAACTCAGTAGTAATTCGCGAACCAGATTTGTCCTGTCACTTCTCACTTTCTCCCAAGAAATAAATGCTTCTGCCTAATTATTCTACAGATTCTGTATATAATTATCAAGAAGAAGAAGAAGAAGAAGAAGCGGAATGAAGTAGAGAAATCAAATCCACTATATGTGTACAATGATGTTGAGTTGACATTGAAAACATGCCGAAACAGGCTTGCATAATTATGTTCCTGACTAGACTTGGATGGTTAGAATTCCTCTAGTACCGTAATATTTATGATATGTTCAGGAATTTATTTTTATTTTAATTTTCTGAATGCCAATGGTCAAGTCTCGCACTACAATAGGAAAATGGAACAAGTTAGGTAGCTAGAGTCGGGTGGTATACTTAGCTAGGGTTTGGAATAATTAAGTTAGATGGGCATGCACTGCAGATAGAAATGAGTTGGATCAATAATATGCGTCTGCACCTAAAGAAATGAATGATATATATATGCTTGATATTGTTAAAGGAAGGAAGCTGGAAGTCAGAATCCAATAAATTAAAAAGAAATGACATGACCACTTCCCACTTCAAAAAATTTACGTACAAGACAGTCCGGTGCATGCCCGCATTATGAGTCACTAAAAGTCTAAAATATATATCCCACTAAGCTAAGCGGGAGGGCTTGAATTAAAACCCGAACTAAGCTGGACATCACTCGGAAAAGAAAAGGGAAAGGCTTGAGCTAGCTTCAATTATAGCAAGTTTTACAGATATGTTTGATTGAACCTCACTTCCGTAGAACTGCAGCAGCAGCATGGTATCTCTTTTGAAGAACATATAGCATCTTTTTATCTCCAAAGGGAAATGGAGATAAAAGAGGAAACAAATCTGTATCGTCAATATGCACGAGCCAGGCAATATTTAGATTCAGGACATCTGATTCCATACTTTGGTACGTATATATAGTACAAGAATATCATCCGGACGACGACGTGTATATAGCATTTTAATCGTGGTGGATCTATGTTGTCTATGGTGTCCAAATTGATCACAATAGAGAAATCTATGATGATTTTCTCGATTAGCATTCTCTGTGGACGAATTTGGTGTTTGAATCGTGGTGGATCTATCTAGCTAGGATTGAAGACTTTTGGGAGCGTGATAAATTCTTTCGGTTATTTTTTGAATGGGATTAATTATGAATAATTGTTTCTTTTTCAGGATTAGACTGATTTTTTTTCTTTAAAAAAACAAGAAAGAAAGAAAGAAAGAAGAAAGAACCGCATGTACCACGTGTCAGGGGAAAAGGAGGAAGCTTTTTAGACTTGTCCTTTCTAGGGATCAAATTGAGAGTTTTAATGAAATTAAAGAGAACCAAGGAGTTTTCATTCCTGAGACCAAGATCAAAACAGAGCCAGCCCCCAGCTTCGGCCCAGTCCTGTCTTTTTGGGCCTGGTTACAGCTTAGGGGCATGATCACCATTTACAGAGGGTTTTTCTCCCTTCCGCTATCCCTCCCTCCCTCCAAACGAAAAAGATATCAACCAGCTACGCTAGTCTAATAGGAGTTTTATTGATGAATATGAATTGCTAGTGACAGTGACCACGAAAAGGTTTGAATGATTTCCATAATTTACAAAATCGGTCGAGGAGAATAAGTGATTTGCATTTAAAGAAATAAAATCCACTTTAGTGTATTATTATTATCTGCATAAATATTTCAAAATGATAGCCCTTCAAAAGGAGAGAACAGGAAAAGGAAACGTACAAAAAAGCCATGGTTTAATTCAACTGGATGCACGCTCGGTTTTGCTCAACCTGTGTTCCTCATCCCAGCAGCAATACCATTTATAGTAATAAGCAGAGCATCTCTGAGTTTGTGGTTGTCATCATCACTTCTCAACCTCTTTAGAATCTCAACCTGTAACAAATTCATAGGATTAAGATAGGGTAGCCTGCTCTCGATAAGCCGCCTCAAGCTCAGGTTGTTTTCCGACAACTTCTCATGCCCACTAACCACCAATACACACTTCTCAGTTGTTAAGAGCTCCCTTCTTAATTCAGCACCAAGTTCTCTCCTCTTCTTATCAGATACGAGCACTTCATCATAGTGCTTCGCTATATGAATGTCTGCCTTCCCCAGAATCATCTCTATCAGGTCTATGGTAGATTGGAAGAAAGGCCATTCTTTGTACATTGCTTTCAACTCTTGAGTGTGTCCCTTCTCACAAACACCCTTCAAACCTGCCCCAACTCCTAGCCAGGCTGGAAGAACAAATCTTGTTTGGGTCCACGCAAATACCCATGGAATGGCACGAAGATGTCCGATTCCTGTTGAGCTCTTTCTTCTTGTGGGCCGGCTTCCTATGTTAAGGAAACCAAGCTCAGCTTGTGGAGTAGCCTCGTGAAAGTAGGCAAGAAATTCCGGGTTTTCATATACTGTGCTCCGGTAACTTTGGCAGCTGATTGTTGAAATCTCATCCATGAGATTACGCCATTTTTCTTCTCGAGGTAGCTCTGGGGGTTTTAATGTTGCAAGCAGAACTGCAGTTGTGTATATCTCTAACTGTCTAACAGCTGTGTGTGGCAGCCCGAACTTGGCTTGCACCATTTCTCCTTGCTCAGTTGACCTAAGAGTACCCTGGCAATTGAAAGGACATCACAGGTTTAACATAAGAAGGCGAAGGCTAAATCCTTAAACAATTGACCTGTTGCTTAGAAATTAATGAGTCTACAAGTTCAGATATAAGTCAGAAATAGCAATCAGCAGAATAAAAAATACAAGATACTAGCTAAATACAAATTGCAGTCACGGTAACGGAATCGACAAATGTGGATTGTAGATTTTAGTGGTTAAAATAATGGTTGTGGCTATCGTTTTTGTGAATCATTTAGCAACTCATGAAAAAATTCCAATTTTACATGTTAATTTGATAATTTTATTGAATAAACATATAATAACATTTTTAGTGATAAATATAATAACATTTCAATTTTGCAGTGGTTTTTCTTGTTCTTCTTTATTTTTCTCTCCTTTTTACCTTTTCTATGGAGGGAACAACTTCCTATATTAATATTTGCCTCCCAAAAACGATTCTTCCTCCTATTTTTTCTTCATTTTCAGTTACATATGGCAGATGCTTCATTTCAACCGCAAATCTGAGTATTAAAGGTTGTGAAAATAACTGTGTTTTTCACAAATAACAGGTATAACAGCCATTAATACTATATAACGACGTTGCAGCCATTATAAATGTGAAACACTGTTATCTACACTAACGGTGAAAAACAAAAACGTCTAGTGCCAATTTTGTTAAGCAACGGCCGTTTTTTAAAACTATGCTTAGCATGTTCTAGTCTTAAAGATGGAGCATAGCAATAACAGCATTAACAAATTTCAACAGAAAAATGAAAATAAAAGGAGAGAATAGAATGTAAACAAACTAACTGATCATTGGCTTCCCTGATGCACATATAGGCAACTCACCATCACTGAACCTGGTGGTTGGGATTGAATGGCAAGATATGTCGGTCCACCACCACGACCGATACTCCCTCCTCGCCCATGGAATAGAGTTACTTTAACTTTATGATCTTTGCAAGCTGCCGCAACATCCTCTTGGGCTTTGTAAAGTTCCCATGCAGCAGTGAACCGCCCAGCATCTTTACCAGAATCAGAATATCCAACCATCACCTATTCACGAGATGTTTAAGATCAATGAAAGTTTATCAAAATAATCTAATTAAATCAATTTCGAAATGGCTTTTAAAATGAATACCTCCTGATGCCCGTTATGGTTCTTTACAATGTGCTCTGAGTACCAATCAATTGATAATAATTTCCTGATAACCGAACCAGCCCCTCTAAGATCTTTCACAGTTTCAAACAATGGAACCACCCGCAGCCTATTCCAAGATATGTATAGGTCTTGTGAGATTATTTATTGTAAATGCAGTGTAAACTTAACACTAAGCTAAACTTTTTATCTCGTTACCCATAGTACTATGCCAAAAAGTGTCGCAAAACTCTCCATTTTCTACTACCTATAAACTTAGTGAATTGTGAAATGAGCATTAAGAGATCTACCCTCAAACACAGAACCTAACCAAATTGTCAAACCTCAGGTTCAGGAAACTATTAGTAGGCTCACAGCATCATCGAAAGAAAGATCAGCAGTCTTGAAATGCAGAAAGGAAGTTGTTTAGGAAATACTGGTGTATGTTACAAAATATTTCAAATACTCTAAAAAGATCATACCTCAAAAATTTTCAGTTGTGACGACAATGGGTAAATACTAATGTCACTAAATCACAATTGCATTTGACATACAGTGATACAGTAACAGGACATCACTTTATTTTTAAAAATTGGAAACTCTAAGTAAATATGTGGCCCAATTTCAAATGTCATGGTCAATAAAAGAATCCCTTCTTTTTAACAAGCATGCTTGCATTTACACATTACCATTTCAAATAAATTAAATGAAATTTTCTGATCTTGTGTTCATGCTCTAACCATACATTCCTATGAGCATATGACAATAAACCAGGGAAAGCATTTCACAGATTAGTATTTAACATAAAAGAGGTGTTAACTCACGTTCCTCCAGGACATGGCCTCCCTAGCTCGCCACTAACAGCAAGACGGGCATCTTTTTGTAAAAGCTCCACAGCAAGGACATCGCTCGCCTGCCAAAAAAGAAGTTCAAGACAATGTTAATGTTTATTATACAAGAACTACAATCACATATTCTGCTATTAATGCAAGCAATCTTATCTCAGACTAACATAAAAATAAATGACTAGGTAGCAGCAGCTAGTCGTACATTGGATGCCATAGAGATCACATATGCTCCAAGTGAATCACTCCCTAGCTCAGCAGCAACACGGAATGTATCCAAGACTTCTTTAACATCAGGAGCTACCTGCCAAAAACCAAATTAAGAGAAGGCATCCACACACAAAAAGCAAAAGACAGACAAAGAAAACATGAATAAAATGCACACATTGCAATGCTGTCCAGGAAGAAAATATCATTTTCTCAAGTCAACTAAAGGTAATGAATTCTATGGTGATTTCAATTACTTGAGAGATGCTTTAAACAATCCAACCACATTGACAAACTCCAACGCAATCAGGAATTACAAAAATGTCACTGCAAAATTATCAAGGATCTGAGAGTTTTACTTTATATTTCTACAAATAAATGGCAAAGAAAGCCAAAATATAAGAATGCATTATTTTCTCCAAGAAATGAGTTACAATGGCATTTTTCCAATACAGCTTTTAAGATCATACAAAGTTCACCAAAGGGATTTAATAATATCACCACAATAATCAAATTAGAAATTAATGTTTGTTCACAAGAGCAAACTTAAGATTTTCCTCCACGGCTTTTTAGGTTTCACCCTATCCCATGCATTTGTGTCCAATGAATGCACATGCATGTTTGGGGTAGATCTATTTTTACAGTAACATGTGTTGTCACTTGTATCTTTCATTAAACTATACCTGCAGATTTTATGAACAAAGGCTATGCTAGTCTTAAGCAGGGAACAAATTTGTAAGTCTTTTCACAAATTTGTTTCTAATAGATTAGCAATTGCTTCGGGATTTATATTATTTTTAACTTTTTACATGCTTGTGCATTAAAAGATTGCAGTTTGATTATGTTCAATTTACACATGAAAGTGATCAGAAAAGATGATTTCCCCCTCGTGAAAGAAGACATGAAACACAAATGCAAGCGTCATCACATTTAGTTAATTGTAAACAAATCGAAAGTCAGAAAGTGGTTACTCATAAAGACTTTAACAAGAAAGTAATACAAACAGTAGTCAATGAATGTCATGTGATTCCAACCTTTCATCCTGCTCGACCATGATATTGATCCCAGAAAAATATTGCACAATTAGCAAAATTATCACTTAGGAAACCCCCACCCAACCCCGAAAAAATAAACACATCCCCATGCAGCTTTTATACCTCAAAACTGAGGCATAGAGTGATTCAAGTATGCATAATTCCAAATATTAAAAACAACAAAAAAAACATTGTTTATTCTATTATTGTCATCATTTCTCTTTCCAATAGAGAAGTTTAAAAAGATAAGCTTTCCTCGTCACATTATTATACGACAAGTTCCAAAAAGACCATTATTAGGTTATGGTCCATCAAAATAGGATTCTAGAGAACAATAGACACCCTTCTGCATTTTGCATTGAGTGGTTGCTCTTTGGCCTCAAGCTGACAACCTATTCGTTAAGCCCAACAGACCTACCATTTAATATTTGCAGTAGATTATGCCTACTAAAATTATTGCTAAGGTTTTGATGCTCAGGATCAATGGTCGCTGAAATGCTGTCTAAACACATTACCTGAATGGTGGGAGGAACTAGTGGCCTCTTGCTTTTGAGCTCTCTTGTTAGGAATTCCAGTTTCTTTTCTTCATCCCACTCACTATATGTTCCCATATCCAAATATTTGGTGATTGCATCTAGTGCTTCAGAATGTCTACCAGATTCCTGTTGCATTCCAAAAGTCAAGTTAAATCATATAATACAAGCACCTTGTTACCTTACAACCTATAACCCGAACCAAAGCCCACCTGACGCAAGTCAAGCTTCATTAATACCATTCCAAAAGTCGCAACTCTTCTTATCAGGTCAACCAGCCGGCCATCTGCAAGCACCCCAGCTCCACAAGATTGCTACAAAATAAGATTGAGAAAAATAATACAAGGTAAAGCAAGAACTACTTTTAATCTTTTCTGTGATTAATCAAGAGAAGAGAGGAGCTAGGGCCTAGGTTGGTATAAGAATGCAGAAGATAATACCAGAGACTCGTAGCATAGAAGCAGTGGTTCCAACAATTGGTCTGTTGTCTCATAGTAATCCCAAGGCTCATGTTCACAGGGAAGATCCTCAAGAAGAAGTTCCAGACGTCTTCTAGCCTTCATAAGCTGAAATCACCAGGCATAGTAAACTGATATTTACCATCTTATAGAAAATACAAAAGACTGAATTATTTAAAAAAAAAAACAGAAACCTTACCCTGTGTTAACAATGGTAAGAGACCTTAGCAGATTAAAGAGAATCACAGCCAAAGTCATTGGAACATAAAAAATAAACCCATGAATAAATTGAGTAACAATTATATGACACTTACTTTATCCATAAGCTCCTTCTTCAATGAAAGTATTTTGATTAGGAGGTATTTCATACTGACCCCACAATTCAGCTAATGCTAGTAGTCGCATCATACATCAATAACACAATTATGGATGCCAAATTGTCATGTCCTTTACTTGGATGATTTCGAATTTTCCAGTAATTATTTTTCAAAAGTCTGCCTGCCCTGGTCTACCTAATCATCTATCCCTACATCCTCAAAGTTGTCTCATACTTTAATAATATGAGAAACTCCATTTGAGAATGATGTTCCATCAAGCATTTTTAACATGAATTATGGAGTATAGTTTATGCTATTAATTTCATAAGGTTGATGCAGGACAATCTTACAGGAAATATTTGCACTGCCAAAGAATATCTTCATTAATCTATTTCTTATAATCAACACAATTGCACCAACATTCCTTCCTCCATACTAACTTATGTTGTTTATTCTTAACAAAATTTGACTTCAAGCTATTGACTGCATAGAGGACATGGGGCATTGCCTAAAACTTCAAATAGGGCTCCACTGCCCTTTTTTCTTTAGCTGTAATATATGACTGCTGTTCGCAACAACAGAACACATTCATTCAACAAGACACTGGATTTGGATTTTTGTTTTACATTCTCCTCATGTTTTGTGTTTTGCTGTTCTACATGTACTGCACTTCAAGCATTTGACAAATTTGAAGCAGCAAAAAGTAGCAATACCTTATCTTTCACATGGCCAAGAACAATTCTATAAGGAGCAATTCCAGGACGTTCAGGTGGACTTGGCTCTAGAAGCTTCTGGAAGCTGGATCTTCCTATCTTAGATTCTGCAAAACATTTTCTCTGAGCAAGGAGTTGACTGGAGGTGAAAGATCCACGTGGACTTGGAGCTGATTGATGGCCGTTAGAATTAGCAATGCTTCCATTAGCAATTGATTTGCTAGAACCATGACCAGACTTGTGGAATGAAGATTCTGAATTTGAAGAACCCTGAACATCCTGTAAAGAAACAAAAAGAAAAAGAAACGTTATTTTGGTTAAAAATACTATTGAAAATGATAAAGAGAAACATCTATACAAAATTGCTACAGGAGAACTGAGTTTACCTGACGACTCAATGGCATGTAATCAGTCCCTGGAAGTTCTAGTTTGGGATGTGAACCACCATCATCACCGCATTCTACATGAAGAGATAAATTGAAGAAGTTATGAACTTTTGTTATTGATAGTTGAACATTACAACTGGTAGATTCTTTTATGCCCCTGCTCTTTGAATGGAATTGAAATGTATACAGACTTGACTAAGTTGGTTATCACTCTAAGAAAAAAGTGACAATAGCAATCGAATCTCTAGTGAATAAAAGGGACTTGGGATAGGATGTCACGGTTATGGATATTGCAGGAACAGCATAATTATAAATGATTAGTGAGACCTGTTTTTCTTTTTTACCAGTGCAGGCAGGAAGATCAGCTCTAGCTGGAAGTTGTGTGGGAAGTGGTGGAGCATGCTGATGAAGCTTTGTTTGATTTCTGCTTGTGGGTTGATTCCAACTCTCATGCCGATCCTCTGGTGAAGTTTCTGCATACAATATTCACCAACTGTCAGACATTATAAGCAGAACAAAACACCTGCAAATCATCGCCATAAATATCATGTGACATGAACCATGCATGGTTAACATGGAAATCTTGTTTTTATCAATTTTTTTTTTCTCTCTCTCTCTCTCTCTCACACACACACACAACACACACACACACACACACACATATGAACAGTATTTATTACTAATCACAAGCCTGGATACAAATCTCCCAACCCAACCTGACAAGGGCACTACTCTATACCAAGTTTCTGTTAAAACTGCCTAGAAACTTTAGCACCAAGTTTGACTGGGGACCTCAAAAAATCAACAGTCATTTTCCAGGTGTATTTATCCTCTCCAAGACAGGAATTGAGCGAAGAGACAATGAAAAAACACATTTTGTCATTGCAAAAGCTAAAAATTCAATGGAACCATAAAAGCAAGTTCTATGTGAATAGGAGACGATCACAGAAAAGCAGAAAAAATTCCATGAGCCATCATACCAAATAACCATATCGTGAGAAAAGGACGATGTGGAAGAAAAATTTTCAAATTTGACAACACAGCACTGGCACCAAATCCAATCCAATATTAAAACAAAAGAAAATCATAGGAAGAATGAAAGGAAAAGTAACGAAGCAACTTGACAGTTTGTCTTTCTGCACAAGGAACATCATCAACTTAAACTAACTCAGATGATGAAAACTCTCTCACTAATAACTTAACCAAGCAACTTAAAGTAACACCAGCTTCTGTTACTCACTGAAATTCAAAAGATGATTCAGTTGACCATTTTCTCTCACTTCACATATCAAACCTTAAAAAAAATTGTTCAAGATAAAATAATCTGAAAAGCTTACTAAATTACCATTACTTCAACTCAACAGTCCACCTAACAATTACCAGTCAAGTTATCAGGGCAGGCCCTTTTAGTTATCTTAAGCAGCTGCTTCTCTGATTGTCCACAAAGGAATTCTTTTACATAATTTAAAGTGAATTGCTCCAGACCTTAAAAACAATTTAGATATTCCAATGAACCAAACCTCGCTCTAGAATTTCATGAGCCTCTCTTGACAACTTATCACTGCAGCGAGTCATGGACAGTTCAAATCTGAGACTATCAACTTCTCTAATGTAAAGGTCAATAGCCATCCACCTTGATAAGAGAGAGACATCTCGTGTTACCTGGAACAATAAAAACAACATCTCTTAGCAACTTTACATACCTAAGAAAAATAGGGCAGCATGACAGGAAAATTAGGAATTCTCCTATTGCCACTCCAGCATGTGTGCAGAACCAGACTTTCTCCCATTAAGAAGATGAAGTGCTACTAAAAATTGGTAGAGTGCTAATTAGCCACATCCAAAATCAGTCCTTGTAAATTACTTAGCTTTTCCCATGCAAAGATAAAATAGTTGCCTGCATAAATACACAATCTGAATTCTGAGAAAAATCAACAAAGTATTCAAACAAGAAAATCCTCTGAGGCCCAGAAAAAAAATGCAACCCTTCAATTTTAATAGTATTTGTTTGTCAATGCAAAGGTCATTTCAAAGTGTGGATTTAGTCATGTGATAGTTTAAATCAAGAAACTGTTTTGTGAGAACTCTGAAGGGAAGATGCTAATGAACAACGAGGACAATGATAAGATGCAAAAATAACCACCACACAATTTTAATGGCACAAAAATTAATGGCTTTTTAAGCAACGCCATGATACTGTTAATTTTTTCAGATCTTTCCAAACAACAATGGATCTTAGGCATTCATCAGGACAGCTAATTGTAACTGAAAAGAAGCAGCAGCAACTTCCGTTTTCATTTCTGTTCTAAGGAAAATATATGCCTTTCCTAAAAAGGCGTTGCCAAGCTACAATATGATTTTAGGGCTCATTCTTTGCATGTGCCTGTCAGCTAAATTAATGAACAAATTCTATCATACAGATCCCATGAGTGAAATATTTTCTCCAATTATATTAGTTTATTCTAAATTAAAGACCAGAGAACCATATTAGACAAATTTAAAAGGCTCACCTTCGCTGTTACATTTGGATTTCCATCTCTATCACCCCCCATCCAAGACCCAAATTTTATTGGCGTGCAAGTTAATGGAAGTGGCTTTCCTGTATGCTAAGGGCAAAAGAAACACAACAGTCAAAACAACATACAAAAACTTAACAGCAAGAAAGCCAACCAATTTCTCACATTCATTTGAAGAAACCACCATCAAGTGACAACAAACCTTCTTTAGTGCATTACTGACACGTCGTAAAAAATGAGGTACTGCTTTCCATAGAGACTGCTCCACAATGTGCAAGCCTGAGATATCAAAATAATAATCCCATCAGGTATCAGAAACAGAAACTTCCAAAGAACCCAAAGCAAGTGATTTCAATCAGGGAACAAGGGGGGAAAGAAGGAAGAGGAGAGTTGAGATTTATAAAGTAAATTGACTTGCCAGCCCTGGCTTCATCTACTGGTGTAGGTTTGTGGCGCCTAAGCTCATCTGTCTGCCATATTGAAGTAATTTCTCTTACCTACAAAAGCAAGAATAATATGAACCACAAAAAAGAAAAAGAAGAAGAAGAAGAAAGAGAAATAGTTTTACACTTGATCATTATTCCCACACTTTATGGTTGTGTGGCTCTTAAGCATAATTGTTGAGGTCTGGAACTTTACCAAATCTTCAATAAGGATTTCTCTATCTTCCTGTGTAAGATCAGGTCGATCGTTGTATTCTAAAAGATGCTGCAAAGAGAGCAAGTTCACATCCCAAGGTTAACAGTTGACACTGCCACAATATCTAAGATTATCATTTTTCAACATAATAATCAGTGTCAAATTCTTTAGCAACTTACAGCAATTCTAACATGCTTATATTGCAAAGTACGGCGATTAATTTGAGTGGGATGTGCAGTAAGAACAATTTCAACCTCCTGAACAAGATTTGGACAAGAAAACAACATAGGTAACTGTTAGCAAATACTAAACAACTCACGTTAAAAAATTGCAACTACATAATACCGATATGCTCCGTTTAGCTGCTCAGAAATTCAGGGAAATAAAAGAATTCATAATTATGGCAGTAGCTATTAGTCCTTATAGACCATGCAAGAAAAGCTCCACCAAATGAAGCCTATAAAATTCTTTTGGCTGAGTTGATGTGTCCCTGAATTTTTCAGAAGCCCCGGAAACAGAAAACTGTTTGGGAAAACTCAAAAGAAAAATACCAGCACAAACAAACCTGCATGCAAACAGAGGCATAAAGTTCATCACCCGATTTTCCACCGTGCAACAGCTGATTAAAGACTTCATCACAAGATTTTGATAGATTCGCCAAATTCCTTGTCTTACGTGCCCTGCGTTAAAGGAATACATTGCGCAGTGTCAATATGCTTGATTTCAAAAGTTTTCTGAAACTAAAATCATAAAAAGCAATTAATTACCTGTGATGGGTCTCAGCAATTCCCATCAAATTAAGATAATGGCTAAAAGCACGAGCAAGTGTCAATGCTTCCTCTAATGTCATTTTTGATATCTCTGACGCGAGCTGCTTCTCCAGCAACTCGGCAGTGTCTTCTATCCCCGCCAATCTCAAATTACAAGCACTCTTCACCCACGAAAAAGAAAAACTCTTCTCTTAATATTTTCCTCTCAATAATCTAAATATCAATTATGAAAATACAGACATAAAAAATAAAATTCATTGATTCATATCTTCTTTTCATCCCGGTCCACAACAGATATGAGGCCAAACTAAGAAAAAATGTATAAGATAAATTCATATAAAAAAAAAAACACTAACCAACTAGCAAATATGTAAAGGAACATAAATTATTTTTAGTTTTTTTTCCTTAGATTAACGTTCACGGTATAAAATAAAAAACGATTAGGACGTAATAAGAAATAAATAAATAATCACCGAAAGAATATTCATCAGGAAGAAAGCAATCACAAATAACAACAGCAACTAATTTCGCCTACTCTGTTTTCTCCGCAACCAAACAAAACCATGCAAAAACGAAACAGGCGGAAATAGCATCAATGATGACAACGTCCGCACACCAAAAAATAATAAAACGAACACCAAAAATATATAAAAAAGGAAAAAATTCAAAACGATTTTACGTACAGTAACTAAAGAAAGAAGGAGAAGGAGAAGACCTGAGCGAGAGTGAGGTTGCGTTCAAGTTTGTCGACGAATTCAGTACCAACTTCTCTCTGCAACACATCGTTTAATAAATTTTTAAGCAGTTTACAGTAATCATCAAATCCTTGGAAGGAGATTTCCTCAGCTATATCGTCTGTTATGTCCGTCATTTTGAGCAAAACCAAACAAAAAAAAAAGTGTAGACGGAAAGCATGAGAAAGGGAAATTTAAAGAGGGAAGAGCCTAGACAGTAGTGTGTGTAAACTGGAGGAGGAGAGGGAATAGTGGAGAGTTTTCAGAGAGAGAGTCCTGGTTTTCTTCTATTTTGTGTACCAAATCTTCCGTTTATGTGGCGGGGCCTATTCTTGCTCCGGTGGGACCTGAGTTTTTATGACACGTGGATTTCATTCAGCGAAATGTTGCCGGTCACTTATTCTTGTTTTTTTTTTTTTTTCGTTCTGCCTGCCTTGTGAAACTTCGGGTTTTACTTTTGAATTTGGGCAGCCTTGGAATAGATTAGTGCCCGGCCTATACACCCTTTCTTAATTGGCTTCGAAACTTTTTTTTTTTTTTATCAATTGGGTCCTGAATGTGTCAGAAAATTCTCAATTAGGTACTCGCTTCTAAATATTTTAAGGTTTTTAATCTACATTAACTATTTTTCGCAATAAGATAACGTGATTTTTATAGATAATTTAAACCTTTTCTGATGAGAATTTACATTGATTTTAGACAGAAGGACTTGATTGAATATTTCTCATAGGATCGCAATCTAATTGAAAAAACGTAGACTCTGGACAGTTGAGAGATGGGTAAAATAGAATGGTGACTAATATGAGATTGCCACATTGCTAGTAAGACGCGGTCAAGTGACAGATAGTGACAGATAAATGGATTAACCCATTTGTTTTTCTTTTTTGAAGATATTCTTGAAAAAATTTAAAATATATATATTTTTTAAATTAATTTTTTTATTTTTTAAAATTATTTTAATATGTTAATGTTAAAAATAAATTTTAAAAAAAATATTATTTTAATATATTTTTAAGTAAAAATTATTTTAAAAAACAATCATTATCACACTATTAAACACTTCTCGCGTTGTTATAGAGCATGTCTAATGAAGCTGCTAGATGGAGAATCAAAAATAAAAGAGTAATATTTTATCTTTTCTTGCTTGTTTTTCATATTCCAAAGAAAAAGCTAAACAAAATATAAAAATATCTTTTTTTTCCATAAATATTATTCATATATATCTCTCGAAAAAGTTAAAATTAACAAAGTGGGGCTAACAAAAAAATAAGCTAATTAAATATAATCATGTGAAAAAAATAACATCAAAATCATTAAAAAAAAACTTTTATTTATTCTACTCTAATAAAATTAATTTTTTAAATGGTTTTTATCCATTAGAGTATATATGATAAAAAAAACCTATATTTATACTATTTTAAAATATTATTTTATTAATTTACCTCTTAATGCCCCTATGTCAATCCTTCCACGACCCAGATCTCATGTAGAGTTCGAATCCATGCCTGATCGAGTAAGAATTGATAAATAATTAATTAAATTAATTTTATGACAGATCGAGCATGTGTAAAAATTAAATAAGAAAACTCGTTGTTATTTTTATAGGATGCCGTTTTTTATTTGGCATAATGCTGTACTCGGTGTTTTAGCAACATAGCATATTAATAGACACGAGACCGTGATATGTTGCAGCTATGCCCCAAATTTATTCAGCGTTAAAAACAGATGCTGAGGCATGGTAAGTGTTTCGAAAAATTTGATATTGTGTTATTAATTTGATTGAGTTTAATATACTACTCAGTTAATTTAAATAATATAAATAAATAAAAAAATAAATTAATAATAAATCAACTAATATAAAAATCAATAATATAAAAGATTTTTTTAAAAAAACAAGTTTATTTAGATTAACATATCAAATTAACGATATTAACAAAATCACCAAACTAAATTATAAAACAATCCAATATTTAAGTACGAAAATATCTTCGGTTGCAATGTTTTTTTTGCTTTTAAGGACACGTGTATTATTGTAATGCTCATTAAAAATATCATTAAAAGACTAAATTGACCCCAGTTCATCTATTAATTAAAAATATAAAAAATACGCAACTATCCCTAGTGTTAGTTTATTTATATTGATTTTTTACTTTTAAGAGTACAAGAATCTCTACACTATTAAAAAAAAAGTACAAAGGTCAAATTAACCCGTTTAACTTTTAAATAAATTTAATTTTTAAAAATAATATAATATTTATATTATGCTCATGAAATATTAAAAGACAGAATTATCGTAAACAGTTGTACAATTAACAAGGATTCACGTGAAAACAACCGAATTACCCCGATGAGCACGCTAACTTTTTTTTTTTTATGGAAGGTAAAAAAAAAAAAAAAGATTCTATTTCGGTGAATAGAAGTTTGTGTCAATTTGCACGGTGTTTTCTCCATCATTTTCAGTTTTTTTTTTTTTTTAATCTCGATTTTAATATAGAGCAAAGGGTTCCAAATGTCTTTTTGAAGGGGTCAAGTTAGTCTAGTTTTTCATTGGTCGACCCTCTGTCAATAGTTTTGACTGTAGACGGGAATGTTCACGTGTCTATCACGAGCAATTACTTTTTTTTAGCTAGTAACAAAAACACGTCGGTAGTTCGTTGCAACATTCCAGGCCACGCTAGAAAAATAACAACTAATTATCCGATCATTTCCTTTTTATTTTTTAATTAATATAAATATTCAGACTTGTATATATCTCAACTAGTTTTATAAATTTTTAAATTAATAATCATGTAAATTTTTAATTAAGTGATGCATTCATAGAGTAGCTAATTAGGCGCACCAGGGAGTTTAATTTTAGCACTGGGTCTTAATTTTTTATATTTTTTTCTTTTATGGTTGATTGATCTCGAATTGTCAGTATGGTTCATTTTCTCCATAGCGTCTGAAATCTGCAACTCTTCAGAACAACAGGGCCTTAAACTCCAGATTTGTGCTTCCTTAGGCCGCGAGCTATAAATGCAAATCAAAACTTTTGCATGTGGAGTTGGGCCCTTGAGGCCCAAATGTAGCTACAGAGGGCATGCTATTGCCATCAAAAGCCACCATGGCAATATTCCTTCTTTAAATGCCGACGTGGTATTCTAGACTCAAGCCTCCATTACATTCCCAGGGTGTTCGTTCCACCGAGTTTATTTCCCTGAAAGTTGGAATGAAAGCAATTGCCAAGCCCTTGAATGTTCTAGGTGTCTCATCTCTCAATACTCAATGGCCTGTAAACTCAACTCCAGAAAACTGTAACCGGCCCAAAAAAATCTCAATTTCTTATTAAATTTCTTAACATTGTTATTAAATTTGGTGTAATAGTTTAAACTTTAAAAATCTCAATTCATTTGATTAGATTAGTCTGGATTTTAAATAAAATCGTGTGAAAATTCCTCAACATAACCTTATTGATTGGGTAGGCTTAAATAAAAAAATAAAAATAAAAATAAAATGTTAAATTTACTGTAGTTAACTTGCTAATCAGATCACTCGGGTCAGGAATGAATATTAAATTTACTGTAGTTAACTTGCTAATCAGATCACTCGGGTCAGGAATGAATTAATGTTTATATTTTACTGTATAAAAAAATGAAATAAAAAAAATCATGGGCTGTTACAATAAAGCCTGAGATTACCCCCACCCAGCCGGGCCTGTATTTATTTTTCAGGGCGGATCTAATACAAAACATTGGCATTGCCAGTGTTCGAACTCGCAACCTTAAGACGCAAAACTCACACAAAAACCAACAGAATTACAAAAAAAATACGTTAGTTATATTAATTGTTGATAAAAACTGTCATAAACACCTGTAAAGTAAAAATAGAACTTTCATTCAACATTTTTTTCATGAGTTTAAATATGGTTTAGTATGTCTTTCTTGAAAAAATGCTGCTTAATACTGTGTGAAACCGAAGATCCCAGCAATGAAGTTTTTGTTCGTGTTGTTTATTTCATACCCCCTCTCTTTCAATTTACTAGTGAACTCTGGCTAACAAATCAAATGGCTTCTATTTTTCATGGACTGGGAGGACCAAGATACTTAACAACATCAAACAAGTTTCAGTTCCCATCTTGCAAAACTCTGTCAGCTGGTTCTCCACAATCCTTTTCTCAATTGGCTTCAATACTTCCTCCTCGATCAAGCTCTGGTGGCCGAAACTTTTTCAACAAACAAGTGAACCGGGGTGGGTTCAAGGTAGAAAGCAAGAGGGTTGCTCATTTGAGACCTAAAAATCGCACCATGGAAAAGGAGGTTGCAAGTGTGGAGGCCACCGTGCCCAGAGTTGGTGTGGTTGTGTTCGTTTTGAAGGGCAAATCTGCGCTCTTGGGCCGCCGGCGCGCCAACATTTGTGACTCTGCTTTTGCTCTCCCTGGTGGCCACCTCGAGTTCGGTAAGCCTTTCCATAAGTTATAGAATTTGGGAAGGCATTCATATCTTATATTCGTTCAAAAACTGGCAAACTAATTCACAAATACTAAGTGAAAATTCATCTAATTAGCTCATCTTTTAGGTCTTGATGAAATGCTAAGAGTACTTCACATTGCAATCCATCAATACATCTATTTACATTTAGAATATCAATGCATCTTGTTCTTGGAACATGTTCAGCAGTAAAATCATTTACACTATCAATTTGTATGGTTTAATTTTAAAGTGAGAGCTTTGAAGCGTGTGCTGCAAGAGAAGTGAAGGAGGAAACAAATATGTTTGGATATCAACAACATAGAGATCCTTAAAGTTACCGACAACCTTCTCCATAAAAAACCAAAGTCGTCGCATCATATTATAATTCTTTTGTGAGCAGTCCTGGCCAATTGCCTCAAAATATTGAGCCTAACAAGTGTGATGGTTGGGATTGGTACGAATAGGACAGCCTCCCTAGGCCATTGTTTTGGCCGTTAGAAAAAGTTGATGCAAGATGGCTTCAATTCATTACCGATTGGATAGTTTTTATTAGAGACACACTCACTTGCTATTGGCTTGAGTATTTGGATTTGAGTCCTCTTGCATTGGTCATATCGTAATTCAACTGTATCAAGAAAAATTGTTAAAAACATGTTTATTTTAAAAAAATATTAAATTGATGTTTTTTTAATGTTTTTCAATAACTTTAATATACTAATATAAAAAAATATAAAAAATATTTTGAAGCCTTTCAAAATAAAAAAAAAATTATGCATCATAATATAAATACATAAAAAAAAAAACCAATAGCATTGTTGGAAATTGGTGAAAACTTTTTGAATCGAAGCTACTAAAAAAGCCATTTCTTCCTGCCAATTGGAGTTTCATCTATCATAAATCTACTAGTATAGCTGAACTCAGATTTCAGATCAAACTCAAAACGAGGGACTGCCATATATGTTTCTTGAGGTCGGTTAGTGCTGGATATGCAATCCTATGCACTGTGAAAGTACTTGACATGTTTCAGGGGTTGCAGATTAAGCTAAATATATGATTCTATTTTCCAATATTTGTTTTTGATGGTGAAGTTGGACTGTTTATTTGCATAAACTTTTGATAATTCAGTGCAGACTGTTAGATGGATTCAAGAAATTTCAATAATGTCAATACTTGGATTACTTTTTTCCTGGTTCCTCACATATTTGTATTCTCTTTATGAAGCCGTTTTCAGTTTAGGCCCCATTTGTTTGCTGGAAAATAATTTTTTTTTTAAAAGTGAATTTCGGAGAAAGTGAATTCCAGAAAAGTAAATTCCGGGAAAGTATTTTCCGATGTTTGGTAGTGTAATGGAAAATAAGTTGGAAAACACTTTCCAGTGTTTGGTCATGTCATGGAAAATGAGCTGGAAAATAACTTATTAATGTTTTATTTTTCTCAAGTTTATTAAAATAATGAGGAACAAATCTTACAAATTAAAAAGTTGAATAAGAATGAAATTGAAAAAAATATATAATTTCATAAATTATCTCAAATAAAATAAATAATAATCAAAATAATAGAGATCAAATCTAAAAAATTAAAAAAAATAAAAGGTGAATAAATTAAAATAATAATAATTAACATTTCATAAATTATTTCAAATAAAATAAGTAACAATCAAAAGAATAAGGACCAAATTTGATAGATAAAAAATTTCAATAAAAAAATGATAAGGAAAAAGCAAATAGCAATTATAAAAATAAGGATCAAAATTAATATAAAAATTAAATTTTAAGAGATGGAATTGAAAAATAAATATACAAAACAAATTATATATAGCAATCAAAAGTTTGAGGATCAAATTTAATATAATCAGCAAATAATGACATTTCTAAATTTTTCACAACTTCCGGAAAGTGTTTTCCGCCCAAATTTTTCAGGAAAACACTTTCCTGAAAACCAAACCAAATTTTCCTTTGACTGGAAAGTGTTTTCCGTTGACCAACTTTTCTAATGGTAAACAAACACAGGAAAGTTTGGAAAATGGTTTCCCGGAAACCACTTTCCGAAAAACAAACACAGCCAAAGAAAAAACACTTTTCTGGAAACTAAACTAAAATTTTCTTTGACTCGAAAGTGTTTTTTGTTGACCGGAAAGTGTTCTCTGTTGACCGGAAAATGTTTTCCGTTGACCAATTTTCTTAATGGCAAACAAATACAGAAAAGTTTGGAAAGTGGTTTTCCGGAAAGTGAATTCTGGGAAACAAACATGGCCTTAAGTTTTTTTTTTTTTCACTGTTAAAGAAAATAAGAATGAACTAAGTTTGAAATTTCATATGTCATTTAAGTTTCGCATGTGCTATGTTTCTCCTGTCTCGTACTAGAAAAGTAATATTAGTTGCCATTTATATCAATGCTCCCTGTTGCTTGGTTCAGTGCTCATCACCATGTTCAACGTGTAATCAGATTTAGAAGGTGGGGTTTAACAAAATATATATATATATATAAAAGACGGGGACCAAATTAACCTTCCTGGGTTATGACATGTACTAATAAAAAAAACCTGCCGGAGACCGGGACAGGACATGTATTAATTTAGACAACCAGATCCAGCAGAAAATTTAATGGATGTTGAGTATCCATGCATTCGTTCCAGAAAATTCCGACAAGTGCTTGCCCACAAGGGTGATCTGTGGAGGGTGATAAAGAAAACATGGAAATCTTGGGACGCCACTCGCCAGATTACTGCACACGTGCTTGCCCCCGCCATTGTTGATTACTCGCTCGGATGCGATCACCTTGATAGTTATTATGCAAGTAAATAGCAGACCAGGACATGGGTTGGTTCAGTACTGTAGTGTAATGTGATTGAAACTATAATTTATTTCATTATAATTTTAACTAACGGTGTTAAATTAATTAATATAAATTATAGTTTTACATGAATTTACTTTTCTTGAAAAACATTATTTTTGAAATCATAAATGTAAAGTTATTACAATGCAAAACACCCATGTAATATTCCAATGCCAGGCGCAGGCAGCACGAGTTTTGAAAGGTCACTTTCTGATAACTTGAGTGGTCCTTCAGATGCACAGAGAGTTTTCATTTTCGGAGTCACCATAGCTTTTAGACATGCTTGGATTTGCATTCGTTCAATTTACAATATTATCAGTGACGCCTGAGTTTGTGAAATCAAGATTACCTGAGTACGTTGATTATTATTTTAAGGGAGCAAAGCACAGACGCAGAGACTGAAACACCAATGGAAGAAGGCAATCAAATCACCAGTTTATGAGGCCAGTCTATTTGGCATTAATTCATATATAATCTATGCTAATATCAAGAAATACCCGATCAGGATGAATTGTGAGTATCTGTCTCGTAATGTTTTGGTTGTTTAGCTATATTCTTTTGTTTATATCAGTATCAGTTATTTTATTCTACTCGAGTCCATCCTGGGACAACCAAACCCTGCTTTTAAACGATAGATAGTTATTATAAGGAAATTGTGATTAAGGATCTAATCTTTATTAGATCTCGTTCAAGTTGTTGGGTTAAAGATCATGGTTAGTTGATCCGTGGCTCCGGTCGGTCCCATGAAATCGAAACAAAACAAAAGACGGGAAATTGCTATTAATCCCACAGAGAAAAAAGAAAAACCTAGGCATGTGGTTTTGCAAAATGTTCAACGTGCATGATCGGTGGACAAATCATGCAGCCTAAAAATTCAACAAGATTTGACTTTGAAAATACTCTACTTCACATGTGGAACATATCGTGCAAGTATGTGAGACAAAATTCTCAGGTGTCTTTATGCAGCGCCGAGGGATCTTCTTACACCCCAATCCTAAAATTCGACGCCGAAAGATAATCGTGGAAGCCACCCTAGCTAGCTATCTCATTCTTTATTGGCCCGGCGGCTATCGCCATGATATTAGATGATCTTTGACAACGATACTTAATAACGCTAGCTCTTGGTGAATGCACAATTAATCATCGTCATCATGCGAAGGTACTTGGTGGATTCTAGTTGGATCTTATGCAAGTCTGTTTGTATAAAGCTGAATCTGTGATTTTATTATGCTGCTCTCTGTACTGTCCCATTTTTGCAGACATTATTATTCCATAACACTCCAATTCTCTAAAGAATGCATGTGAGCTATCATTGACTCAGCGTTCTGCATCATTGTAAATAATGTATATTGTATACAGAATTAACAACCCTTGCCAATTATTTACGTTTTCTTTTAAAGCTGACGGCAAAAGCATAGGTTTAACGGTGGCATACACCTTCCAAAATGAAAATTCTAAAATTGAAAAAAAAAAAAAAGGGTTTAGTTCTCACAAACCTTCTACATTCTTTAATTTGTTCCGAACTTATGCAATCAAAATTCAAAAGTTTTAGTGATATATTTCCCGGGATTTTATAAAAAAACAAAACAAAATATTAATTTTATATTTTTTCCAAGTAAAATGCTTTGAAAAAATAAATAAAAAAAGCTACAGCCTCTCAAGAGCTCACTAAAACCATCGGAATCGAATGAGAAAACATCAAATCAACTGGAAAAGCACTTCTTTTGCACCGAAAACGCCACACCAAACCAATATCGTTAGACAACAGTACATTGTATAGTTTGGCAATTGATCAGTAAGCGCTGCGCTTCTTGGTTTATAGGCGGTATCAAAGAGCAGGGGAAAAAAAAAAGGCTTTATTAAACCTTAGAAACTCTTTAGCTAACAAAAGTTACTGCTTGTTACATGGCCAGCTACCACTACACGTCTGACTTAAATAGTCATTTCCTCCAGCCTTAGAACCGAGAGAAAAAAGAGATTAGGATACAGAAAACACAACGGTGGCTAGTAGTGGCTGGCTCTCATGGGTATGTGTGCATCGTGCCTTGGTGCGAGTGGTAGCAGCAGAAAGGACTAAAGCCGCATGGTTGGGAATTGGGATGGTCCTGGTGGGTACGGTAGGTGTGGCTTTGCCTGTCCTTAAAAAACTGTTTCCAACACAATTCAGAGTAATCAGCCGAGCCCCCCCTCTCTATCTACCCCACACTCCCTCCTTATTTCTAGCTTCAACATCCACGCATTGATTAAGAAATAACACGAACCATTGTCTCCTCACGGTTCCACTATTTTCCCCTGCCAATTTCAAAATCTTCTCTCATGTCCATCTCCATCTCCCCTTTCACCCTGTTCTTGTCTCCAAGCTCCTCCAATTCTTTGTTTCCTGCTCTTGTTAGGTGGGGCTGTTCACCTTCCCTTTGTCAGGATTCTCTTTGCTAGTCCCTCTTAGTCCAACGAGGCTGACAAGAATAAAGATATGAAATACAAAGTAAACAAATAAATCACCCTACATAACCACTAGATAGAAGCAAACATATGCCAAAATCTAGTGTCTTCTCTTTTTATCTTGACCTCTTTCTCTCCTTAGTCCATACTCATCTTTCCTTGTTCTTTAGCTTTTCTTTCCCAGATGAAGACAATAATGGCCAAGACTCCACATGACTCTTCTTTCTCTTTCTCCAGGAGACACTTCAACTGGAGAAAGAAAGTTGTTGAGGATGAAGAAGATGATGAGGAAATCTTAACTTTCAACTCCTCCTCGCATTGTGAGGAGTTGGAAAATGACCAGGAGCTTAGAATCACAATGCCTGCTGCAGGTACAACTCAATCAGTACCGAGGAAAAAAACACTTCCGATTTTGGCATTTTCTAAGCTCCGATCAGCTCTTACTGTTTTCAGTAAGAGCCGGTCAGCCTATCACTCAGGTTTAGGCACCAGAGTTGTAGGTACCCTTTTCGGGTATCGTCGTGGACATGTTCATTTTGCGTTTCAAGAAGATGCAAAACAGAATCCAGCTCTCTTGATTGAGCTAGCAACACCAACAAGTGTACTGGTCCGAGAAATGGCTTCTGGGTTGGTTAGGATTGCATTAGAATGCGAAAAGAAGGCAGGGAAGAAAGCAGGAAAGTTGCTAGAGGAGCCTTTATGGAGGACTTACTGTAACGGTAAGAAATGTGGGTATGCATCGAGACGTGAATGTAGGCCTGAAGATTGGAAGGTTTTGAAGGCCGTGGAGCCAGTTTCAATGGGAGCTGGTGTTTTACCAGGGAATGGAGCAGCAGGGTCCGAAATAGGGGAGCTCATGTACATGAGAGCCAGGTTTGAGAGAGTTGTGGGGTCAAAAGACTCGGAGGCATTTTACATGATGAATCCTGATGGGTCTGGAGGTCCTGAACTTAGCATTTATTTGCTTAGAGTTTAATTAGGCTGTGCCTGTGGATCTTATTAGTAGTATCAGCATCGACTTGGTATCCTTAAGCTCTCTGTTGTTTTAGTTTCTAGATATCAAGTCGGTGAAAAAAAATACGGAGGGTTTCCGCTCCTTGCGTTTTTTTTCTCAGTTATTTTCTACATTTTGGGAAGGGGAAATGTTACACATGTATCATGCCTAAGCGATGAGAGCAGAGCGGTGGCATGGTAGGTGTTGCTGGGTATATCTATGTATAGATTTTCTCTTTTTGAACTCTTTTATTTTTATGGTGGAAACAAGATGCAAATGAAGGTTGTGGTTTTTCCTTTTCGAAACACCCGTTACATACCAACTTCCACTTCGCAGAATACAGGGCACCACCCCTGTTTGGTCGGAATATAACCTTGGTTAATTAGTTTTGTTACGCATTAATTTTAAAATTGTTTCATTAGGATACAGCATTTTGCTTGTTTGAAGAATTTAAGTTTAGCCGTAGGATGTCATCATCTAATAATAATTTATGTTTCTTTGGTCAGGAAGGTAAAACATTGAAAGATACTGGCTTCCTTTGAAACGGTTTTGGGTGAACTTTTGAAAATGCAACTCCTTGCCCTGTTTAATGTCCAGGGAGAGAGTGCATCTGCTAGCATTAAAGGCTCGACAACATGTTAGGTGGTTGGGAAACTCGGTCCGTTGAAGCCACTGGTTATTGGGGGGGGGGGGGGGGGGGGGGGGGGTTTTTTAGAGTTTTTATTTTTTTTTTAAAAAAAAAAAAAAAAAAAATTAA
>Ga0325414_1001138_pt1 | contig 24893 bp, 22 predicted proteins | sample PopdelMetagenome_8_FD_206183 | JGI IMG/M metagenome (GOLD analysis project Ga0325414, IMG submission 206183) | Populus deltoides microbial communities from Bellville, Georgia, United States - Leaf-PdKOR-R3 | ecosystem: Host-associated > Plants > Phyllosphere > Phylloplane/Leaf | place: USA... | reverse complement strand
ACATGACAAATCATGTTTCATTGTAATGATCTCTCGATCACTAGCCCCGTAAAAAAATTAAGTAATGAATTAAATGAAAACTAATACCTACATTTCCTTCCAAAAACATATATAAATATCAATCTGCCAGGGTAAACTTCATTTTTGTCTTCAAAAAATTTCTTAATTTTCCCTTTTAATTTCCAAATAGTTCATAAATTACCATTAAATATTAATGATTTGTTTGTTTTGAGTAAAATATTTTTCCGTAAAACATTTTACATGAGAATTATTTTTAAATATTTGGCTTGAAAAATACTTTGCATTTAAATTTTTTAAAAATGATGGCGAGATTGAATGTAATAGTAAAATGATAATACATATTAGCAGATGAGATGATAATTGTTGTGAGATAACGATATTGAAAGAAAAGGTCAGATAATGGTAGTAAGGTGATCATAATGATTGTGAAAGAGAAGGTATTAGCAGAAGACTACTATAAGATTGTGATAGTAAGATGAAGGTGATGGTTTAAATAATTGGATAATATTATAAGTGAATTTTTATTACTAAAATATTTTAAGAAATTTCATAAGCTAAAAATATTTTCATTAAATAAATAAAATTTAAATATTAATTATAAAATATTTTTTTATTAACCAGTTTTTTTGTAAAATACTTTACATGAAACAAACTTAGGAAAATATTTTCTAGGAACAAACATAAAAAAATATGAAAAATATTTTCTTATAAAATATTTTAAGCAAACCAAACAAGGCTAAATTTCTTGAATCATGTTTAGTTTTTTTTTATTTTTTTTATTTTAAGTTTTCAAGTCTTTTAAGAGAAACTATAACATACATGCGAATCCTTGAAAGTAAGAATAATATGAAAATACGAAGAAAAGGAAGGAACATTCGGTTACTTATTTATAATAAAGGGAAATGTTCAAATATTTTGAAGCAAAAGAGATAAAAATTACGAGAGTAGAAGTGAAATATTGATGAATTTGTATTTATATCATGGATTTAAATTTAATGAGTCTAAAAAACCTTTTAAAAACCTTAAAAAACCTAAAAAATGTTCAAAAAATTTTCATGGGCTAAAGGCTTTCATGCATGAACCCAACTTCTTTCAAGATGCAGCGTTAATAACTTAAGTTGTTAAGTAAGGTTTTAAAAGATAATTTATATGATTGTTTTGCATATTTTCTCAAATAAAAGTTTTTTAAACTTGAAACTTACATGATCTCATGCTACTCCATGTTTAATTTTTATCAAATACTATAAGGAGCGATGAGATTCAAACTCGGTTACTAAAACTATGATAACATGTGAAAAAACATTCTCTTAAAAAATTAAACTTTTAAATATATAAGATTCCAAATTATGGTTTGTATCATTGTCTACCACCACATTTTACATAAGAGATCGAGCTTTTATTGTTTAGTGATAATGCTATAAATTATTACTATGGTAAAGTGTGTTTAGTATTGCGGAAGCTGTTGTGGTTGTAGTTTGAAAAAAGTTATTTTATAAAAAGTACTTTTAGTTGAGGTTGGTTTGAAAAAATATATATTTGGTTAAAACTGTGGTTAAAATTGAGGTTGAACGAAAAATAGTTTAATGTGTTTGGTTAAGAATGCTTTTGAAATTAAAATTATAAAATAATTTTAAAAAATATATATTAATATTGATAATTTTTAATTTAAATATTGCAGATTTAACTACTGCAACTACATCATGAAATAAATAATACTTTATATAAAATATTTTTTATTGTTCCATTAAACTTTCTATAATTTCATCACGTACGAAATTCATCCGACAAGAATTACAGTTGCAATAGTTTTTTGAGCGTACAACAAAATCAGGTAAAATATCATTATGAACAAAATTAGAATTATGATCAAATTCTGCAAAGGTTGCGCTATTATACGATCTCCTTCTAATTTATAAGTGTCATTGAATAATATTAAACACTAATTTTTTTTAATAAAACATATTTTAAAAAAAATTAGATTTTTTACTGTTCATATGAACAGTACATGCAAGTGAATAAATTCACTTTATTTTTCACGTGAATAGTGCAGTGAAAATCACTGCTCTATTAACGTATAACACAAACAAATATGCAACAAATTAAATGTGCAGAGCACACTGTTCACTTAATAAAAGTGAACGATGCCGGCAAAGCAGGTATAACTTGCTTCTCCCCTACCTGCGTTTTTATGTCATTTTCAGTGGGTTCTATCAACTAAAAACACTGCTTTTCACTTTAACCAAACAGCATAAAATTGTAGTTTTTTCAAAACACAACTGCCACGTAAAGAAACACAGTCTTAGTAAGCTGACCTTGGTTTGTCTTGCAGACCTAAAATTCATATTCAAGGAAACAAGATATATTTGTTCATTTGATCCTTTTGCTGACACAACTTGAAGTCATTGATTTCTCTAAGAAAAACGAAATTTGTCTATTAATTGGTATAAAAAAGATAGAAAGATGGCCGAAATTTGAAAATCCCCTCCCTCATTATTGCTAAAGAGAAATATTAACAGAGTGAAAAAATCTCAGTTCTATGGAAGTGGTTTTTCAAGTGGTTATCCTTTTATAAAAAGCAATGCATATCCACCAGTTAAGTCGGAGTAGATTTTAGATTCAGCAGAGAGAGATGCATATCTCTTGAGAGAAGTCCTAATAAGATTTTGCCAAGTAGGTTGATGAACAGCAACGACAACAAGATATTCCAGGGCTATCAGAACTTTTGCCTGACTACGATACCAATATATATATATATATATATATATATATATATTGGCCTCAGCTTGGAACTCTTCCTTGCTTCCTCTTTCTTTTCTGTTGTGCTCATTTCCCTACACGTTTCTCTTCAATTTTCATGTTAAAAAAACACAAACACTCTACTTGATAGACTTCATTATTATTTTTCTATTCAGAGAGAGGAAGGGAAAAAAGAGGAAGCAAAATGTGGTTCCCAAGGGTTTCAATCCTTCTGCTGCTCAATATCATTCTTTTCTCCTCGTTCCAGTCCCCTGCTTTTGCAATCAAAAAGGTAAACTATACACTAGTAGTATCTCAGAGCATTATATACATATATATATTTCTTTAAAAGACGCTGTTACAGTTAAGAATTTCTTGCTTTCAGTATTTTCCTTTCGAACCTTACTCATTTATTTCTCATTTGTCCTTGATGATGTGTTGTAAAGTCTTATGTAGTATACTTGGGATCGCATGCACATGGTCCTCAAATTTCTAAGGTTGATCTTGATGCAGTAGCCGATTCTCATCAAGAGTTTCTTGGATCATATTTGGGAAGGTACGTATGTCAAGAAACTTTGATAGTTTCTATATTTAATGTCCTTTTTTATTTGTGATCAGAATTAAGGTTTTGATTGATGTTTTCATGCATGCAGTAGCGAGAAGGCAAGAGATGCAATTATTTACTCGTATGACAGGCATATCAATGGCTTTGCTGCCATGCTTGAGGAGGAAGATGCAGCTGAAATTGCACGTAATTATAAGAAAAATATCAATGCATTGCATAATAATTCCTACATGACAACATCTATGTTATGTACTCTTATTTATTTTGAAAATGGAACTTGCCCCTCTACATATATAATATAATTAATTGTTAATGGTCATTGCAGGGCATCCAAACGTTGTGTCGGTTTTCTTGAACCAGGGAAGAAAACTACACACAACACATTCATGGGATTTTATGTTATTGGAAAAGGATGGTGTTGTCGATCCCTCTTCTTTGTGGAAGAGAGCTAGATTTGGTGAAGATTCAATCATAGCCAACCTTGACACCGGTAATTCTAATTCTCTCCCTTTTTCTTACTCTTTGCCTCACCTTTTCTCCTCTTAATTCCCCTTCACATATAGCATATTGGACCACAAAAATAAGCATTAATACTTTCATCCCTGAAAGTAAAAGGCCAAGTGAACAAGAATATGTGATGATTTATACATATATAACATGCTCATTTGACAGCATCAACACACACACAAACTGTTGTCAAAATCGTTAACATGGTGTAGGTGTTTGGCCTGAGTCGCTTAGCTTTAGCGAGGAAGGAATTGGGCCCGTACCATCAAAATGGAAAGGAACATGTGAGAATGATACTGCGGTTGGAGTCCCTTGCAATCGGTTAGCTCTACGTACACTCCCACATTTATAAATTCGTAATTAACCTTTAGTTATTTAATAATTAAGATGAATATGGTACTTCATGCATCATAAGTCAATGATGTTTGATGCTTGCTAAGCACCATGGATATTGAAATAACAAATACTTAGGGGTAGGATATGAGAAATTATTGCTTGGTTTTGATAAATTCACTTGTGAATGTCTTTTTACTTCAATGTTATATAGAAGAAACCTATAAAATGAATCTTTAACACAGTATGCTTGCTTTTACACTAGGTGAAGATTTATATTACTTCAATAACAAGAAACCAAATGATTTAGGGTTCTCTCCATTGAATGAAAGGCTTGGAAATTTGTGCAGGAAGCTTATAGGAGCTAGGTACTTCAACAGAGGTTATATTGCATATGCAGGAGGCCTCACCTCCTCTGATAATTCTGCTCGTGACAAAGATGGTCATGGAACTCATACCTTGTCAACCGCAGGCGGTAACTTTGTTCCAGGAGCAAATGTTTTTGGCTTAGGAAATGGAACTGCTAAAGGTGGTTCCCCTAAAGCTAGAGTGGCTTCCTACAAGGTGTGCTGGCCACCAGTCAATGGCAGTGAATGCTTCGATGCAGATATCATGAAAGCCTTTGACATGGCCATACATGATGGGGTCGATGTGCTTTCGGTGTCACTTGGTGGCGAACCTACTGATTACTTCAATGATGGCCTTGCTATTGGAGCATTCCATGCCGTCAAAAATGGTATTACTGTCGTTTGCTCTGCGGGAAATTCTGGACCATTGGATGGAACGGTCACTAATAATGCACCTTGGATTATAACTGTTGGAGCAAGTACCTTGGATAGAGAGTTTGAAACTTTTGTAGAGTTACGTAACGGAAAGCGCCTCCAGGTTCACATCGATCCCTAATTTACAGACCAACTCTCGTTCCTTTTTCTTGTTCCTTTGTAGCCTCCATGTGTATTAATTCTCTACATGGCAGGGCACAAGCTTTTCAAGTCCTTTGCCTGAGAAGAAATTCTATCCCCTCATCACCGGGGAACAAGCCAAGGCTGCCAATGCATCTGCAGCAGACGCGTAAGATAAGACTATTCAAATCTTTATACGGTCGAATTGAAATTTATACATTCACAACTATCTACTTGTAGTTATTCCAAGTGAAACAGGCGATGACATTGTTTATGTGTTCATATTTAGCTTGTTGTGTAAGCCTAAATCACTGGATCATGAGAAAGCCAAGGGTAAAGTTGTGGTTTGTCTTAGAGGAGAAACTGGTAGAATGGATAAGGGCTATCAAGCTGCTTTAGTTGGTGCAGCAGGGATGATTCTTTGCAATGACAAGGCAAGTGGCAACGAAATCATAGCAGATCCTCATGTTCTCCCAGCAGCACAAATTACCTACACAGATGGTCTTGCTGTATTTGCCTACGTTAATTCCACCGAGTATGCTCTACCACCTCTTTCTTTCTTTTTTTCCTACTCACTTCACACATTATTTTTGTCAATTCTTATGTGCTGCGAAAATTAACAGCCATGCTCTAGGATATATTTCCGCACCAACAGCAAAGTTAGGGACAAAACCTGCTCCATCCATGGCTGCATTCTCCTCTAGAGGGCCAAATACTGTCACGCCAGAGATATTGAAGGTTTTGTTGTTAATCTTAAGTTTTCTTCTATGTTCACATGTTTGTGATACTTTCATCAAGCAATGACCTTGTAAAATATACAAGGACTAAAAATCCACTTCATTTCGACATGTACAGCCTGATATAACTGCACCAGGAGTGAACATTATAGCAGCCTTTACTGAAGCAATCAGCCCTACTGATTTTGACTTTGATAAGCTCAAGTCTCCTTTCATCACCGAATCTGGCACATCTATGTCTTGTCCCCATGTTGCAGGTGCTGTCGGACTTCTTAAAACTCTCCATCCTGATTGGAGTCCAGCTGCAATCAGATCTGCAATCATGACAACCGGTAAGACCTCCCTAATTCTCAATAACATTGTTAGAGCATATATTATTGCATGACGTTTTAGCAAATTTTCGAATGCGAACATCCATGCAGTTAATCTTGTTCTAATTTGTGTCCTATGTTGCAGCAAGAACGAGAGCCAACACTTTGACACCAATGGTTGATGGGAGAGATGGTTTGGAGGCAACACCATTTAGTTATGGTTCTGGACATATAAGACCAAACCGCGCTCAGGATCCAGGCTTGGTCTATGACTTGAGCATCAATGATTACTTGGACTTCCTGTGCGCTAGCGGATACAACTCTACCATGATAGAACCCTTCTCTGATGGTCCCTATAAATGTCCCGAGTCAACTAGTATTTTTGATTTCAACAATCCTTCAATAACTATACGCCAGCTACGTAACTCAATGAGTGTGATCAGAAAAGTGAAGAATGTAGGCCTACCAGGAACTTATGCAGCCCACGTTCGAGAACCATATGGGATTTCAGTTTCTGTGGAGCCCGGTATCTTGACATTTGAGAACAAGGGTGATGAGAAGAGTTTTAAGGTTACTTTTGAGGCTAAGTGGGATGGCGTAACTGAAGACCATGAATTTGGAACCCTAACATGGACGGATGGTAGACATTATGTTAGGAGTCCTATTGTAGTTGCTTTTGGAGGTGATTATTAGAGATGACAAGGAAGATTGTCTTATTGTAGGGTTTTGCAAGAGGTGGGATCAGTAATAATATAGGGAGCAGGTCATAGACTTTCTTTTTATTTGGGTCAATATTGAAGTAGTTTTTTCTATAGTAGCATTGTTGTTTATTGTTTACCTCAACAGTGTATTTCATGTCTTTTTCTTTCATATTCGTTGGGATTTAGTGTCCAGATGAATGGTTATGGTAATTATTGTTATGATCACAATCAAGCAGGGTACCCAGATTGACGAATTCTTACTATGATTTTGGTAGCTAATGCAGGAAAACAAACTCCAGCGCTACAATTCCTAAAGCAGCATGATGCCCCTCTTTTACCGTTCAATTGCCTAATATGCTGTGGCCTTAATTTTGCCTTTCTTCTGTATCATACATAGCACCTTATTGCTTAATTTTATGTGCGTTTAAATACATGTATGGCATGCCCTATATATTGGGGAGGCCTTGTTCAGGATGCTCGCGAAGCTAGGAAATATAATCGCTAATTACCATACCCACTGCAGTCGCCAGCTGGGAACCTGGCACATATGAGGGATCTAGCTATGGACTGTACAGAGAAGTATGATATTTGGTGCAATTGACCCTGGAAGAATTATATCCAAGTTTTATGGTGATGTACTGCTCAGCTATATATCTTGTATCACAGGACGTGGATGGGGTTAAGGTAGATGTTCAGAATATACTGGAAACGTACAATAGAAACTGATTTACGGTCTTCGCACCCATCGATCGGATTGATGAACATGTACAACGTACGGTGGTGGAGCTAGCTATTTGAGTCATCACCTGAGCAGTGATCTGGTGATCGAATAATTCATGTAGCTACGAGAGTAGAGCACACATAAAGGGAGGAGGAGGGGCTGGTAGTTTTAGTGGATATTCAAGTGTGAAGCCAAAGAGTTGCTCCATAAATGGGAAAGAATTAGAGAGATGAAGAAAAACTGCATGCTGACAGTAACCATATATAGATATATACCTGCATATATGCCTGCAACCATGGAGGTTGGGACACGCACGGTACTGAGATTTCAATGATTAAGAAAGAATCTGCATTAGCATGTCTATATAATTATGACTGATTAACTGTTAACAAATAGGAGGAGTACTTAGTGTATATCTATGATCATGTGGTGATTGCAAGCCAGCATATATATATATATATATATATATATATATATATATATATATATATATATATATATATGCATGATTCTGATCAGTTTATACAACAAAGTAAAATTTTTAATACAGCAAAGCCAGAAATTAATTTTATGATGGTGGTGGTAAGTATAAATAGTCATATTTTCTGAATTCATTTAGGAAAAATACTCTATTCTCTTTTATCATTTTTTATTTTTTTAAAAAATAATTCCATCAAATATTTATTTATATTCATAGCTGTAAGACTTCAATCGGACCGAATCAACCCTATATAAAAATTTACTTTAAAAAAATATAATTTTGACCAAATATTTTTTTTTTAATTTCAGGGAATAACCTAAATTATTTTTCTTCATCTGGTTTTAATAACCATACTCAGTCTTAACATCATAAATTTTGAAGGATTTTAAAGATGGTAATTAATATTAAGCAAGAAAAGAAAAGAGCTGAGCGAAGGAAGGAAGGAAGCCCATGATGATGCTTGGTAATGGGCCTGTGGGCTACGACAAAATAATAATAATAACAAAAAGAAAAAGAAAAAGAAAAGGAAAGGCAGGTGAAGGAGGGAGGGACAGCGAGGAGGACAAGAAAGAAACAAAGAAGAGAGGAGAGAAGAGAAGAGAAGCCTAATATAACGTGTGCGCTTCGCCGGTGAAATTCACTAATTGCAGCCAAGACTTTTAGATTGCTTTCTCTTGAAGACAAACCCTAAATCTTCAGATTTCAGTTATCAATTTCTATCTTCTTTTTCCTTTTTCCTCAATCGTAAAAGAAAAGAAGTCTGATCTGATCACAGTTTGATTACAAAAATGTCATACGCCTATCTGTTCAAGTACATAATCATCGGCGATACAGGAGTAGGGAAATCGTGCCTATTGCTTCAATTCACTGACAAGAGATTCCAGCCCGTCCATGACCTCACCATTGGTGTTGAATTTGGAGCTCGTATGATCACCATCGACAACAAGCCTATCAAGCTTCAAATTTGGGACACCGTTCGTTCCCTTACCTTCCTTTCCCTTGTTCTTAATCTCTTCTCTTACGAAACAAGTCTATAATTATGTTTAAATCTTCATTTTTTATGATTTTGATTTATTTTAGGCGGGTCAAGAATCGTTTAGATCTATCACCAGGTCTTATTACAGAGGTGCTGCTGGTGCTTTGCTTGTCTATGATATTACCAGGTACCCGTCCTTCTTATGCTTGTTTCTTCTAGCCCAACAACAAAACTTCAACTTACGATGATGATCTTTTCATGTTTTTTTTTTTCTTTCCCTGTCTCCTTAAATGCTATGATGGTATCTATTTCTGTTTCAAAGCCTGCTTTTACCTTTTTCTTTTACTACATCTAAAACAAACAACTCTTTGTTCCAATACTTTCCTTAAAATTATTATTGTTGTTGCTGTTGTCAATGCTTCTATAATCCTTGGCATGCCTCGTTACTTCATCTAATGTCTCGAGGCAGCTAGAGGCGGTTTGTTTTTGCATCGAAATGTTTGTGTTTCTGGTCTCAAGTCTCAATATTGTAGCATAAGCTAGCAACTGAATGATATTTGGCTGTTTAACTTTCTCATTCAGGAGGGAAACTTTTAACCACTTGGCTAGCTGGCTTGAGGATGCAAGGCAGCATGCCAACGCAAACATGACCATTATGCTCATTGGTAATAAGTGTGATCTTGCTCATAGAAGGGCCGTCAGCACCGAAGAAGGTGAACAGTTTGCAAAGGAACATGGCTTGATCTTCATGGAGGCCTCTGCAAAAACTGCTCAGAATGTCGAGGAGGTGAATAATAAACATAATGACCTATATGTTGAAACACTTGTTGACTTCTTCTTTGTTGTTTGTCTAATTTTTCTAATGCCAACATTCTTTGTGCAGGCTTTTATCAAAACAGCTGCAACAATATATAAGAAGATTCAGGATGGAGTTTTTGATGTATCAAATGAGGTCAGGCCTATTTCTTTCGCACAGTATTTTCCACATTTCAAATAATGTTCTTTGAGGGTTCACAAATTGAAATATTATTCTTATTTTGATCTTTTAATCGTTAACATGCAAGTTTTTGTGACCTTAATATCTTTTCATCTTATATTGTCGATTTGCATTGCTCACAGTTTTTGAAGCATGGTTAATATGCATGTAGAGACATGACATGATGCTGGCACTCATGTCTTCAATTATTAATGGATGAAAGTTGTAAATGATTTGGCTGATATTCTATTTGGATGTTCGCATCATGCTAACACTCATTTTCTCTTATTTGATTGGCTGCTTTCCACTTATTAACTATATGAAGCTTAAAACTTTTGAAATTTAGCTATATTGGTATTGGTCTATACTTGCTTGGACATTGCTCTTTATGTTGTTCTTCTCATGAAATGAAATGAGTGACATCAATCGGTATCCTGACAGTTATATAGTACTCCATAAGGTTTTCAATAAGATAAGGTTTCTTACCATCTTTCTTAAGTGTTAGTATAGGAGTTTTCATGAGCCCAATCCATTCTCAGATAGCTTTTCAATTTGCACTTACAGTTTTGAAGCATTGTCAATATGCATGTATTGACACTGATTCCATTTCACCAGTATTATTAGTTGAATTTGAAAATAGTTTGGCTGATATTCTAATGGGATGTTCTGCAGTCTTATGGGATAAAAGTTGGGTATGGAGGAATTCCGGGGCCATCAGGAGGCAGGGATGGCGGTTCTGCTCAAGCTGGAGGCTGTTGCAGTTGAAATTGAATACCCATTTTCTATACTTGAGCGCAACCAATTTACATATTTATTCTGTTCTTTATGATTTTCTCCTGTTTTTTAGTCTGAACGTTGTGACTTGTTTTCTGTAAGTGTCAATTCAGGGTATAACGTATATGTATAATCCATCTTGATGCCGTGTCCATTGGTTGTAAATCCATTGGTTGCTCTTCTGCTTCTCGTTTCCTTCGATACTGGCTGTTCTAGTTTCATTTCTTCTGCATGTGTTGAAACATAACCTTAAATTGGGGGGGCGGGGGGGTTGGTTCTCCTTTGTGTTAATCTTTTGAATTTTTTTGGTGGGGCCACAATAACTTTGTTTTCATCTGCTGGGGTTTATGAATTTCAGAGTAAAATTTATTTGGTTAAATAAATGATAATCTCTCTCATTTTCAATGCTTCTTCAACTTCTCCATGCATATAAATAAACGCATAATCTCTCGGAGAAAAGAAGAGAGCTTGGCAAACATGGATATTTGATTATGTTGCAATGCCTTCCACATCACAGCCGAGCCCATATTGGGTAACTTGTTGAATACAAGTTTCCTAGGAAAGCATGCAACCTGGTATTTTAACCTAGGAAAGCAAAAAAAAGTTAGGAGATTCTGCAGAAGAGAGTTGTACTAACAAGTAGTTTAGTCTATGAGTTGATCAACTTGGGAAGTTGGGAAGTGCCTGTGATTCCAGTAGTGGAGATGCAAACTTGGGTTACGTGTACCAACGACAGATGGGAGTAGTGGAGCAATGTCTGCTACCTCTGCGGATGACATTCACAGAAGAAGACGACGATAAATAATGATTATAATAATAATGATAATAATAATAATAATAATAATAATAATACAAAATTGGTAATAAGAGCACTAATTACTACTTCAACAAATGAGGGGAAAAAATCACTAAAAATTCTCTCTTCCATTTTTTCCACTCTCTGTTGCTGTCCATTGGGCATCAATCTGCACATCCGAGCAAACTACTACAAAAAAAGACTTGCTTTTTTCTTCAATCTCTCTCTTTCTTCTCAAAATCCTCACTCCATCCCTACCCTACTTTGGGACGACAAAAGGGGGGGAGAGAGAGAGAGAGAGAGAGAGAAAAAGGAGTGGCCTCCCCTCTCTGATCTGAAAATGATTCAAACTTGAACGGATCCATGAATCCCTTCACTCTGTAAGCCTTTTCAAATCTCTCTCCTTCTTTCTCTCTTCATCAGTCTGATTGATTGTTTCCAACTACTAGTATATTATTATATCAGATCAGTTCTTGTTGTTGTTGTTGTTGCTTAATAATGGCTTCACCTGGTATTCCACATCAACAAGGAGGTGGAGGGGTAATCGGAGGAGGAGGAGGTTTTGATATGAATAAACTGCTTAAACCCTCTTCTGCAAATCCTATGAGTATAATGCAACCCCCAAACCAACAACAACAACAGGGTCCTTCTCCCAATAGTAACACTATCACCACCGAGAATCTCACTACCTCTCCTTCCTTCTCTCTCCCTTCCTCTTCTCCACCTTATCTAACTCCATCTTCTTCTTATCCACCTCCTACTGGCCCTTATCACCCTTTTCACCACCCTCACTATCTCTCCCCTTACCCTCCTCCTCCTCCTTTTCACAATCAGTTCCTTACTACTACTAATATCCATCACCAAAATAGACCACAGCCCATCTCTTCTTTTGCACCTCCTCCTCCTCTCTCACCTAGTAATTCAGGTGGTGCTGTTTTGATGGACATCTTGACCAATCAAAACCAACAGCAGCCACCTCTCTCCAGTAATCTTAGTGGGCCTTTCCCTTCTTATGCTTCCTCCGCTGTATCCACCGCCACCAGTGCTCCTCCTGTCCCCTCTGCCCCTCCTGTTAGTTTAGCATCTCCGACGCAGCAATGCTGCCCTCCTCCAGTGAGGATGCTCAGCACCAAGCTCCCTAAGGGCCGGCATTTGAATGGAAACCATGTCGTGTATGATATTGATGTGAGATTGCAAGGTGAGGTGCAGCCTCAGCTTGAAGTCACTCCCATCACTAAATATGTCTCCGATCCTGGCCTTGTTCTCGGCCGTCAGATTGCTGTTAATAGGAATTACATTTGCTATGGACTCAAGCCTGGTGCTATTCGTATCCTCAATATTAATACTGCTTTGAGATCATTGCTTCGCGGTCATAACCAGGTTATTTCTCTCTTCTTGTGAAGGTCTTACGATTATCTTGTGTTTTGTGTACCTAACCTTGATTGAAAATCGACATTCATGACATTATGTAATACAGTAATTGGCATTGTCTAACTGATAGTGAATCTCACCTTGTGATAATTGCTGAATCAGATTTCAATTAAAAAAGAATGTATTTGAAGTCTTTTTGATGAGCCATTGCATATGAACATACTGCTAGAATGTTTGTTCTCAACTTATCTTGGCAAGTTGCAATAGTTGGATAGTGATTTTCAATAGCTGCACTCTCAAATCAAGTGCAGGTAATATTCAAGTGACCAAGTTATGGAGGAAAACCCTTATTCCTAAATAATTAAACTTTCCTATTCCGCTGACGTCAAATTAACAAATCTCATTACGGATATAAACATGAGAGTTTACCCATTCTCCTTTATTGCTTCTGGATACCGTTTCGGTTTCAGTTCCATCAATTTGCTTACTGTACTTTGAGAAGAGAGGCAAAAATTCCTAATGCTTATTATAAAATCCTGATTTTGTTTGGTACTGAAGGTTCTTGATATAATAATCATGCGCAGATTTGGGACAGACTTGCAGAGTAAGCCTCATTAATTTCATTACTTTAGTTGGCTGCTGTCCTTTCATGTTTAGAAGCAACCTCCACTGCCCAAATGCTGTAGCTTTCTTCTAGTTATGCAACATCTTTTGTGTACCTTTGATATCAATTTTGGTTATTTTTTTAAATACTAGTATAAAAACTATCTAAATCATTACATGATTTTCTATGCAGAAAGTAACAGACATGGCTTTCTTCGCCGAGGATGTTCACCTTCTGGCCAGGTAAATTTTAGTATTTATATTTTCCCCTATTTCTAAGCAAAAGATGCTTACTTTTATTCATGCAGTGCATGTGTTGATGGATGTGTTTTCATACGGAAGATCAATGAGGGCCCAGATGAGGAAGAAAAACCTCAAATTTTTGAAAGGATAATTCTTGCCCTTCACATAATAGCAGATGGAGAACTGGTCCACCCACGAGTGTGCTGGCATCCACACAAACAAGTAATTATGGATTTTGATGTTAATGTTATCAAGATAAAATTCCCATCCCATCACATCTTTCACTCCTTGCACTGGTATTGATTTATGTTTTCTCTTACTATATCTTTACTGTAAATGAAAATGTTGCAGGAAATTTTGGTCGTTGCAATTGGAAACCTCATCCTGAAAATCGATACCAATAAAGTTGGAAAAGGCACGGGATTTTCAGCTGAGCAACCTCTCGCTTGTCCTGTTGATAAGCTGATTGAAGGTGTCCAGCTTGTTGGTAAGCACGATGGCGAAGTCATTGAGTTGTCAATGTGTCAATGGATGACCACCCGTTTAGCTTCAGCTTCAACAGATGGCGTGGTTTGTTGCCTCCTTTTCCCCCTTACCTTGTAGTCTTTTAGTTTGTCATTTTTTTTCTGCTGGTAGCTCTTGTAATACCTAAAGGTTACATAGTCTCAAACATTAACCAAACTCCCCCTCCTGCTTGTGGCACATATGGCAGGGATGGTCTATAACAAGCTGTGTTTGTAAGATCTCTTAGTTACATTTTAAGTCTGGGTTATGCCATTATCATTTTTTCTTTATGGTCATATCATCTAAGACTTGTCAATATATTCAAGATAAGCAATGTAATATTCTTTTAGTGTTTTTTTATACCCAAACACTTGTTGTCTGCTGCACAGGTCAAGATTTGGGAAGACTGTAAGGCAGTACCACTTGCAGTATTCAGACCACATGATGGTAATCCTGTAAATTCTGTGGCGTTCCTGACTGCCCCTGACCACCCTGATCACATTGTTCTTATCACTGGGGTAGGCTCCTATTCTTTTTGTTCTACACGATGGTTGTGCTTAATGATGCTAGACCTTTTTAGATGACTAGAGAGAATTTCATTATATGTAACTCAGCCATTTTTTACCGGCCTTTGATAAGAGTGATATGGTTATTTGATCATAGCAATTTATTTTCAAAATCACTTTCATGTTCTCTAAGGTGTTGATATCCTTTAATACATATTCAATGTTTTGGATGTTTGGGCTTGCTTACATCTCTCCTATTTACAGGGCCCGCTGAATCAGGAACTGAAGATATGGGCCTCTGCAAGTGAGGAGGGCTGGTTGTTGCCTAGTAATGCTGAATCATGGCAGTGCAATCAGACTTTGACCTTGAAGAGTTCGGTTGAATCGAACGCTGAGGATGCATTCTTTGATCAAGTGGTAGCGCTGCCCTGTGCAGGCTTATTTCTGCTGGCAAATGCCAAGAAGAATGCCATATATGCTGTACACTTGGAATATGGGCCTTATCCTGCTGCAACCCGCATGGATTACATAGCTGAGTTTACAGTTACAATGCCTATTTTGAGTCTTACTGGAACTAGTGATAGTTTACCAAATGGAGAACATATTGTTCAGGTTTACTGTGTGCAAACACAAGCTATTCAACAATATGCGTTGAACTTGTCTCAATGCCTTCCACCACCTCTGGAGAACATGGAGTTGGAGGGAACAGAATCTAATGTTTCTCATGCTTTCGATGCTTCTAATTCTGATGGTTCCACTATTATGGAATCTTCTCATGGAAGTAAACCCACTTATATGTCTGCAGGTAACATCGCTTCCATACCACCAATGACTTCAAACAGTTCTGAAAATGCTCCTGCAGCAAATCATCCAGAAAGCTTAGGTTCTTCTGATGTTAATAGCTCACTAGATATAGCTTCTTCTGGTGGGCAAACCAAGGCTACTGCATCACATAATAATGCTGACAATACCAACACTGTACCACCCCTTCTACCAATGAGTCCAAGGTTGCCTCGAAAGTTGTCAGGTCTCCAGAGTCTGTCAAATAGCACAGATACTAGTTTGCAGCTCAGTGATCATGCTGGTGACCAGTCTGTTCCAGATTATTTGGTGGACCGCAGAATTGAAACTGTGAAGGAAAATGCAAGTGATACATCCTCTGGTGATAATTTGAGTAAGGGTGAGAAGAATGTCAAACAAACTGATATTGCAATGGTTTCTGAAACTCCAATAATATTTAAACACCCAACCCATCTTATAACTCCATCGGAGATATTATCCAGGGCCGTTTCTTCTGAAAATTCCCAAACCACTCAGGTCCTGAATGTCACAGAGGCAAAGATTCAGGATGTGCTTGTGAACAATGATATTGAAAGTGCTGAAGTAGAGCTTAAAGTTGTTGGAGAGACAGGAACTGATCAAAATAATGACTTTGACTTTCCCAGAGAATCTCACACTGCTGTTGCAGAGAAGAAAGAGAAATCCTTCTACTCTCAGGCCTCAGATCTCGGCATTCAGATGGCAAGAGATTGTTGTGTGGAAGCATATAGTGTTGGGCCAGTCCAACAAGTTGATGAAGGTAGTATTACTGAGGTACTTGATAGACCTCCTAGTGATGAAGATGAGAAGCAAGATATGACTAAAGATGTGCCTGCAAAACGTGGTGAACCAGAAACTTCTGTGGAAGTTCCACAGTCCCCAGCCCCTACAACTAAAGCAAAAAAACCAAAAGGGAAAAGTTCGCAAGTATCCGTTCAATCTTCTCCTTCCCTGAGTCCATTCAACTCTACTGATTCATCCAACGAACCAGGTTGCAGTCCCTGTGCCCAATCTAGTGATGCTGCTTTACCTCAGATATTGGCCATGCAGGATACACTTGATCAGGTGATTAGACTTTTGATTGACTGTTCTCTATATGTGATTTGCAGTTATATGGTTACAATAGACGTGCTTTATGTCATGTTTCCCATCAGTTAGCTGCTTGGATCTGACTTTTCTGATGTCATGTATTGATTACTTGAGACAACTTACAGTATGTCATCATCTTAAGATATCACCTTTTTATTCTTTTCATTTTTTTATTATATTTTCTGAACTATTAAAATCAACTATCACGCTGTTTATCATCCTCTTTTTTCTATTTTCTATTTTTTTTAATCAGCTTATTGACACCTCCTTGCTTGACATTGTGTGTCGACTATTTTTCTGGCTCATCCCCAAATCACGCCCAAATTTTGCTAGAACATGCCTAGATACCTTTCTTCTCCTCCATTGGTTTCCTCTATCCAATAATCTGTTCATGCATTTCTTCTTTTAGATGGATGCATTCATAAATGGTTCAAGACTAATGATTTTGTGCATGTTTCACAGTTAATGAACATGCAGAAAGAAATGCAGAAGCAGATGAATACAATGATTTCTGTCCCGGTTTCCAAAGAAGGCAAAAGACTAGAGGCATCATTGGGCCGGAGTATTGAGAAAGTTGTTAGGGCTACCACAGATGCTCTATGGGTTCGTTTTCAAGAAGAAAACACTAAGCTTGAGAAATTAGAAAGGGACCGAATACAGCAGTTAGCAAATTTGATTACAAATTTTATAAACAAGGATTTGCCAACAGCTTTGGAGAAAACTTTAAAGAAGGAAATAACTGCAATTGGACCTGCTGTTGCTCGAGCTATCACTCCCATTTTGGAGAAAGGCATATCATCATCTATTATGGAGTCATTCCAGGTTAAATGTCTATGCTCCTCGTTTGTCAACATTTCTATTCTTGTTTTTGTGACCTATTAAATTGAAGCAATTCATTCTGTTTCTTTTTATATCACAAACATAATCATGGAAACTGGGAGTCATGCACAGATGTCCAATTGTCTTTGCTCTAGACGATGGTTTAATTCGTTAAATGCTTAATAGTTTAGCATAATTATCCAATTCTCATTAACTTTCAAAAGTTGCTTAATTGTCTGTGTGGTTCATGTGCTCTTTACTGATCAAGGTTTCTTTATGTGGGTTTAGCAGAAAGGGGTGGGAGAGAAGGCAGTGAATCAGCTAGAGAAGACAGTTAGTTCAAAGCTTGAAGTTACGGTGGCCAGGCAAATCCAATCACAGTTTCAAACTTCTGGCAAGCAAGCTCTTCAGGTTATTTGATATTCATTCTCTGAACAATATCCTTGCATAAACCCTTAATTCAATTGACAAGTTAGTTAAGCTTTATTCATCTCTCTTTTCATAGGACTTTAAGGACCTTCTTTGCTCCAGTGATTTTTTGTTAGTTTCTTTTGGACAGAATGTGCAATTGTTTTAGAAATCTTGTTTGTCTTTTCCTTGGAAGAATGAATGGTGATATACCTTTTTTCATATGCATTGAGAAACTTCTCTTTTAAATCTCATTTCATGAAGCAAAAAGATGGAGAACTTTCTGATAATGAAAAAAATTGTACTGTTGGTATTTCCAGGATGCATTAAGGTCTACTCTAGAAGCCTCAATTATTCCTGCGTTTGAGATGTCCTGCAAAGCTATGTTTGATCAAGTTGATGCCACATTTCAGAAAGAGCTTAGTAAGCATATAAATGACACTCAGCAACAGTTCAATTCCATGCATTCTCCTTTGGCCATCGCTCTGAGGGTATGTGTACATTTGATATTTATAGTAGGTATCTTATATATTCATGTTCCTAGTTCCTTATTTAATATTATAATTCCACTCTCTTTTTATTGGGGGGGATTAGATTTAATCAAATATGCATCGTACTTGTCGTATTTCTTCTTCATCTAATGGATTTAGCCTGCTGTTTATCTATAATGTGTGAAAAGATTTTTCAGTTGTTAAATTTTTTGGACTGAAGGGTCCTTTCTGGTGTGTTAGATCTCTAAGAACACCCTTATTGTGAAATTATTCCTCAATGTTTTACTGAAGCATGTATAAAAAATGTTATGATTGATTTCTAAAAGACTATTAACCACTGAGTTTTTTTTTTTTTTTTTAACTACAGGATCCTTATATTGTATTAGATCTCTAAATACAGCTTTTGTTAGTGTGTATACTGTGGAATTATTCCTCCTATTCTAACTGATGCCAGTTTTTTTATTCTAAATGACTTCTAAACCATCATATATTCAAAGATCCTCATACTATTCTTTCCTAATTTAAATGGAAAACTAAGTCATACCATTGGAGAGGTCTCATTCTTAATCCTTCTCTTTTCTTTTGGAACTAATATCAAATGAAACAAGCAGTAGTGTAGCATCTTAATATCCTTTCAGAAGCAAGTTTCCCTGCTATGGGTAACCACACAATAATTTATGGTGGCAGGGAGGTACTGCTTTTGACCAACAGTAGATGTTTGGTATTACAGCCAACCATAAAGCTGAACAAGTCCTGATATTTAGTTGTTGCACTGGCTCTTAAATTTTCTTCATCCTTTTCTTTTCTTCTTCATGCACGTGGGAGTTGCAAATTGAGATTTTTCACCTTTAATTTCTTTGCATGTTTACAGTGGCAAGTTGACAAGCTTCCATTGTACTTTCAATGATAAGCTTGCAATAATATCGAAGTGGGTAATTCTGTAGGAGGGAATGATTTCCTTTGCATGGACCTAATGGTGTTATTAGATTGAAGAGCATGTCATATTGTATCTTTTATTATTTTCTGTTTAAAATTTTGTATTACAAACACATTATTGCAGGATGCTATCAATTCAGCATCATCACTCACTCAAACCTTAAGTGGAGAGCTGGCTGATGGCCAACGACAGCTCTTAGCTATGGCAGCTGCAGGTGCAAACTCAGAAGTAGGAAATCCATCAGCAAAGTTGGGCAATGGACCATTGCCTGGTTTGCATGAGATGGTATGCCTTTTGTTTTATTGCTGAGCTTTTTTTCTTGTGTGTATTTAGTAGCTTCCCGGTTAAAGAGCACACAATGATCTTCTGTTTAAAATGATAAATTTGCAGTGGAAGTTACAATGCTTTTAGTTGCATCTGACTTCTAGATGTGTTTATATCTACAGCCCGATGCACCATTGGATCCAACAAAAGAATTATCAAGGTTGATAGCTGAGCGGAAGTATGAGGAAGCATTCACTGTAGCTCTGCACAGAAATGATGTCGCAATAGTTTCCTGGTTATGTTCTCAGGTAATGCTGCCATTGATTTTAGAAAGATACACTCCCCCCATTGTACCAAAGTAGAGTCAAGGCAGGATTTTTATTCCAATATGTCTGGCTTAAGAAGTGTTTGTAGCTAACCTAGGACTGGTAAATTGCATTCATGCTTTAAGCCACATTCAAAGACTTAATTATATGCATGTCTAATGTGCTCAAATCCGTAAAAATTGAGTGGATGAGCAAAACATAACTTGACTCAGCTATAATCTACTTGGTTGGAGTCAAATGCAAGTATTTTGTTATCTTGTGAGATGCAACCTTTTGATTCCATTTCTTGCATCCTCTGTGGCCAATGCTCTCCTTGTAATCTACCAATTTTAACCAAGCCACTAAATCATTGGATTTTTTTCAACTTCAGAATTTAGATTGGACAAACAGTGCCAGGAATTGTTAAAGTCGAATATTTGTGATGATTGACCTTTTTAGGTGATTCAAGTTAATTTAACTACAATCAAATTAGAATTTTCCTGGTGTGAATACTATGTCTTTTAAATTTTTCCTTATCTTTTTGTTGCATGTTTACAGTGGGACCAGGCAGGTGCCCACTCGAAAAACTTAGAAGTGATGGAATTCATCTGGTTGCTTAAATTGTTTCTTTGACAAGAAACAAATTAAATTGCTTCTGTTTCTCAATAATTTTCACAGTGATCAAACACATGATTTATATTTGCTGGTTTCGCTAGGTTGATATACAAGGGATATTGTCCATGTCACCGCTACCACCTCTAAGCCAAGGAGTTCTACTGGCCCTTCTACAGCAATTGGCATGTGATATTAGTAACGAAACCTCTAGAAAGTTGGGATGGATGACAGATGTGGCTGCTGCTATAAACCCTGTGGATCCAATGATTGCAGTGCATGTAAGACCAATCTTTGAACAGGTCTACCAGATAGTTATCAATCAAAGGAGTCTACCTAGTACATCTGCTTCAGAAGCCCCGGGCATACGCCTTCTTCTGGTTGTCATAAATTCTGTGCTAAGGAGCTGTAAATGATTATTTCCTCTTTTTTCCTACCATTTTGTGGAAATATGTAACATGGCACTTCTATTTTTTGGTTGTATAGGGTTCTAGGAAAGTTCCAGGGAATCAGAATTGTTTGAAAAGTATTTATTGATTGTGTGATTCTTCCTTCCACAATCCTCTTTATCCATTGTTGGCTAGTTTCAAGGGGTGGATTCAATAGAACACTGATCGAGCTGTTTTTCAGTGATTTTTGTCCATCCTGTAGTTTCACTTTATGATGATCGTAATAATTCTACTTGACAAATTCCTGTACTCTTATGATTTGAACTTTTTTGTTACCTTCGAAAATGGAAAAATTAAGGTAGAGGTTGCCACAGAAAGAAATGTACAAAAGATCTTGATTCCAGCATTGATGTTGGAAATTACGTTACGAGCAAGGTGTGATCTCTTTGTTGTCCTTTTGGGTTGCATGCGTGTGGTTACAGGTCTTCATTTCATTTCATATCCTTGTTTTCGTTTCTTAAACTAAATCTATTTTTATTTCTTCCGTGTGTTCTTTGTGTCAGTAACATTAATCAAATGTAATCTGCATCACTTTTCAATCAGTTTTTGAAGCTACGATCCTATATTTATATGTTGTTGAACTCCCTCAAAAATGTGAGAATTGAACTAGGATCATAGACTGATTGTTCAAGAAAAAGTTTACATAAAAACGAAACTCGTTATGAAAAACATAAATGAGAAGAACCCTAATTTTATACAAGAGAGCTAGGTGCATGTACAGAACGATTCCTCCTCCAAGAGATGACTACGAGCAGCCATCAGAACGTGGTCACGCTGAGAAGATCATCTTCTGCAAGATTGAAAGAGAACAAATTCGAGAAATTGCCAGATGAATTAATCCTCCTTATCTAGACAAAAATTCGACGCCAAAACTCAAATCCGGTGCACCTCAGTCTGCAAGCACTTGCATTGCCTCGTGTCCAAAATGAAAACTCTCCCTCTCAAGTTCTCATATACAACACTGCTACAATCCTCACCTTTATAGAGAAGTGATGGATACTCAAGAAGAGAAGGATAAGTTTATAAAGTTCTGAAAGTGTTTAATAAATTCTGCTTGTTGAAACATCAATACATTTATAGCCTTTCAAACCCCCCCTGCCGCAAGGACTCCTGCACAGACTCTGCGGCCAGCAGCTTCTTCCCTGTTTCCACTGCTGTTTCCTAGCTTTGTTCTGATCCTTCTAGCTCTATTGTAGGCATTTTTCAGCAGCAGCCTGCCTTAGTTCTCATCAATCGTATTACTTTAGCACTCTCATTATCCTTGTGTTGTATATCAATACTGCCTGGGAGCCTAGTTTTGCAGCCAAACCAAGGCCATTTCTTTCTTCTTGCACGGTTCTATCCTTTTGCTTCTACCTTCTGTTGTATAATAATAGATTTTTTGTTTCATGGCATAAAAAAAAAGAAGGAAAAGAAAAGGGCATGTAATATGCCATTTTTAAGGTACTGAAGGGTTCTGGGCAGGGAATTGGTACGTAGTAGTGTTGCAATTTGGTTGGATTAGTTTGTGTGGTTCTTCTATAACCTTCTCTGTCTATCATTGTTTCTAGTTTTAAAGAGGGTATTAATCCAACAGAATGCTGACCTGAATTTCCAGATTGCATGTCATGTCAGCTACTTTTTTTTTTTTTTCATTTTCCATCAGTACCTAATATATCTCCGATCCTGGCCTAGTTCGTGGCTGTTACATTTTGCTGTTAAAAGGAATCTGGCAAGTATATTTCTATCCTTGATATGTCAACAGTAACTTGAGATCCTAGCTTTGCAGCCAAAACTAGGTTGTTTCCTTCTTCCATTGCTATCTCTTCTGTCTTCTGTTCTAAAATAGTGCTAATGCTTTTGTAATTCAAGACATCAGAATAAAAAAATAAATAAAAATGCATGGAATATAGGGTCCTAGGAAAAAAATTGAAATGATATGATTTGCTTGAATTACTTCTGTATTTTGGACAAATTGGGTAATTAGCATAGAAATTAAAAAGAAATGGAGAATTAACATATGACTAAAAAGTTTTGATAAAATAGCACACTTTTGAATATCATGAATCAGAACCATGATATTTAACTAATGTTGTGGTTTAGAAACACAATATATAATTGATGTTGTATTTTTGAATTGCGACAATTAATTAATGTCGCATTTCAAAACCGTAATATTAATTAAATGTCGTTATTCAGAACCACGACATCAATTAAATTTCATTAGCCATCACAATTATTCTATGAAAATTCCAGCAACAAGTTTCCATTTATCTAAATCTAACAAAAAAATAGTTATTATAATTGATGTTGCATTTTTGAATTGCGACAATTAATTAATGTCATATTTCAAAACCGTAATATTAATTAAATGTCGCAGTTCAGAACCGCGACATCAATTAAATTTCATTAGACATCGTAGTCATTCTATGAAAATTCCAGCAACAAGTTTCCATTTATCTAAATCTAGCAAAAAAATGGTTATTATGAGATTTATCATTTAGTTTGTTAATATTATATTTAATTTAGTTAATGATTTTAGAGGGTAAGAAAATATCTATTTTTAACAAAATTTGGGAATAGAACCATAACTAAAATTTTGTCCGATTTAAAAGTATCTACAAAGAACCACAATAACCAAACAAATAAATTTTTACATTTTATAATCACAAGTAGCCTAAAAAATGCAAATAAGTAAAATATATACATGCAAAATGAATCTTAAATATTTAAATAATAAAACATTTTAGTAATTGAAATCCCAAAATATATCAACAACTTATCTATCTATATGTCTATGTCATTTAATAGATGATCCAGGCTCATCAATTGCACAACTGCATTCTCCTCTTACTCTTATCTAAGTGATCTTGTTCTCAATCATGGTATCATCAAGAGTTAACTTCTCTTCAAAGATATCAAATCTATTGTGGCAAACATTTAATCATCAATATGTATAAGTGTATCCTCTGTTTTCTTTGTTAATATTACAAAGCAAAGATATTGCATCTCGACCCTCTTGTAGCAACAAGTCAAACTAATATTAATAAAATATTAATATTAAATTAAAAATATCAATAAATAAAACTCAATGTTTAACATATATTAATTCTAAAAAAAATTGATTACTTATGATATTTTGTATTTACTAGGCTTGTTGCTCGTATTGCATGTATATAGGTGGAGGGAATTCCTTGGGATCCGGTGTAATGACCCGACATGTGATACTCATATACTGGTTTGTTGCTCATATTGTATGAATATAGGTGGAGGGACTTACTCGAGATCCGGTGTGATGACCCAACATGCGGTACTCATATATTAAATCGGATTTTGATCAATTAGATATAATTTTAACTAAATTGTATTATTCCAACCTTAATTAATAAAATTCATAGCAAATTCAATCAAATTACCAAAGTTTAACACAAAAGCATACTCGACAAAATTTAAACATAATTCATGATATCAAATATAATTGATATTTTCATGCTTAATTGCATTAATTAAACTCAAAGTCATAGCAAATTAAAACAATTCAAAGAAAATATCAAATTCAGCAACTTATCCACAATTCAATGCAACATATAATTTCTCAAAATTCTAACGCAATCATACTTTATTACATGAAATCATCAAGTGTAGTTGATAACATATTAGCCAATTCCAACAATCTACATAAAATTTCTAACTCAACAACTTATCCAAAATACAAAGCAATACATAATTAATTGAAATAATTAATTTAATTTATTTTTATATTCAACTATATCAAATCAACCCTAATTGATGATATTCATAGCTAATTTATCTTTAATTTAATAAACCCTAAATTCAATCTCAACCTTAAACAATTAATGATTTCATTTCAACTAACCAAACACAAAATCATAGCAGTGTATTATGTTTACTTTGCTTGTAGGACTAGAGAAAAGGTTATGGCGATGGTGACAGCAA
>Ga0325414_1001136_pt1 | contig 24915 bp, 12 predicted proteins | sample PopdelMetagenome_8_FD_206183 | JGI IMG/M metagenome (GOLD analysis project Ga0325414, IMG submission 206183) | Populus deltoides microbial communities from Bellville, Georgia, United States - Leaf-PdKOR-R3 | ecosystem: Host-associated > Plants > Phyllosphere > Phylloplane/Leaf | place: USA... | reverse complement strand
GTTGATATTAGATTTGTCTTCATATTTGTTTTAAAAAATATAATTAAATTAAAAAAAGATATAATTAAATTTAGTGAAGTACATGACTCGAGTTGACTTGAGTTAATCTAATATGTTCATATTTTATTGTTTTAAAAAAAATATCATCTTGAGATTTTTTTTAAACCAAACCACGGTTTCATATCTTGTCAATATTGCCTTTTTATCAGTGCACCTATACCTTTTTTTTTATTTGATTTTTTTTTTGTTTTTAAACTTATTAAGTCAGCTGAGTCATGTCAAGACAATTCTCATATAATTTAATTTGAAATTCATGTTAGGTAAAGAGTCAATTTAAAAGTTTTTAAGTTTGGCTTCTTTCATAATAATGCCAAAAAATTCCTGACCACTTGGGATTTATTTATTTATGTTCAAGAAAAGTTTTCTCTTGCTCGTATTGTGTAGCATGACCAGTTATCTAGCAACCAACTAAATAGGTTTTGTAAGTAAAATATTTTTTAAATAAAATATAAATATTCATTTATAATAATAATAATACTAATAATAAGAAGTTATTCCACTGTTAAACAAGTCTCATAGCATAGTAAGTTTAAAAAATTAATAAATATTAATGCATGGAAAGAGCTATTAATTATTTTATAATCAATACTTGATAAAAAACATTAATTTTTTGTTGGATAATAAAATTTAATTATCTTAAAAACCATAACCACATCTGAGACCAATTATTAGGTTATTAGTGGCTAATGAGCTCGGGGTTCGTATATTATTAATTTTGTTTTATGCATTTTCCTCATCTTAATTTAAATATTGTATTTCAACACTTATACTATTGGTCTGTCTACATTAATGCTAGTCCCTCAAACACTGACAGTTATCATTCGACTGCTAAATTGGAAATATTATTTGCAACATGCTCTTTTGAAATTATAAAAAAAAGAAATAGATAAATAATTAAAATATTTAAAAAAACAAATATAAGAGGAGAGTTGACTTAACTTGATAAAAGATTGTAAAAGAGAAATGCCAAACAAACACTATAAATGAGAAATTGTCGGGTAGCCTTAGTATATTATTACATCATTCATATACTACTATACTAGACTAATAAATACAAGACACGTATATAAAATATAATAATCTCCTTGAGATCTCAAGAAAAGTTGACTTGATCCATTTCTTCTTATTCTTTGACTTTATCTGTTCATTTGATATATTCATGGGTACCACTTCGAGACAAAGCCAAGTAATGTCGATTGAGGTTTGGAGTTACATGAAAGTATATGCTTCGAACCGCGGTCGGTTGGATGGTCTGAAAAGACTAGGAAAGAAAACACAAACGCGAAAAACGACCGCCTTTTTTTGTTTTTTTAGTAAATCCAAATTAAGACTAATAAAGATATAATGGTAGAAAAAAAAAAACCTTTTTCCAGCCAATTAAGCCAGCGCAAATAGCTAGGAGACTGGCCCTTCAAAATGCTTGTGCAACGCGTTTTGTTTCTCTCCAGCCATGCACAAATTTCACCTTCTTCTCCTAAATAATGAACATTCTTGCCTAGTCAATAGATTTAGCATGCAAATCCTTAGAGTGTATTTGAGAGTAAGGCTATGGTTGTTTTTTAAAATACTTTTTACTTGAAAATATATCTAAATAATATATTTTTTTTTATTTTTTAAAAATTATTTTTGACATCAGTGCATCAAAATGATCTAAAAAAACAAAAAAAATATTAATTTAAAGCAAAGAAAAAAATAAAAAATTTTAAATTTTTTTCTTTTGAAACGCAAAAATAAACAGGGCTGAAATCGTTGTCAAGAGAAAAGAGAAGAAGATCTAATGGCTAGAAGAAGATAATGAGCTGACACAAAACAAAAGGGAGGAGTGAGAAAAGAAAAAAAATTGGTACATCAAAAACACAACAAACCTTCGAATATAATATCACCACTACCATAAAAAAGATCTTAACAAGAAAACTTGTGGACAACATGGAAGCCTACCATATGAAGCCTGAGTGACGCACACATGCCATCCAAAGACAGTGGACATTCATCCACCTAGCGAGTACATTGCACATGCCAGGTAATTTGCCTTCCAGCCATTTAGGATGGCCCAAACATCTAGTCTTTCCCTCTCTCTCCCTTTTTCCCCTCACCTCTGTCTATCCAATCTTACCCCAACACACACCATTTTGCATTTTTTAAGTTGCCAGAGTTGCGCACACAAACTTTTTATGAGTACAATGTTTCTATGCATCACAATATTTTTCTATGCCATTTTTCTACGTCCAATGATTATTTCCTGGCATTATCAGTGGCTACCATCTCCACCAATGACGAGCATGACACCAAACAAACTGGTGACTCAACTTTCTAGTAAAGTATTGCCACCAACATCTTTATTAATGAAAAATATGACACTGTAATCGATGACTTAACTTTCTAGAAAAATGCTTTTCTTCTACATGATATAAGTTCAAGGACTAATTGTATGAATATACTCAATCACCAGGTAAGAGGGGCAGACCTATTCTCTTCCACACAAATCCTAAATTTTAGGAATTGGACTCACAAACTAAAATAGTCTCTTATCATGCTATACACATTGTCTTCACATACATTTCACCTCTTTTACATTTACTAACTTAAGCATCAGGTGAAAACCAACTTGACCAGGGTCAAGACTAGTCAACAGCCTAGTATACGACCATGAAAAACCCAATTTCTAACTGAAGTTTTTCATGACTTTATCAACGGCTCCGTCTGTGGAAACTAAATAAAAAACTAGAAAATTCTCATCCATCATAAAATGTTCTTTCCATGGCTGATGAAACTCCAGTAAATGGGCGAGTAACTAATCTCCTAACCATAAAAACTTCTCTTCCAGATATTCACCAACTCTTTCATCAAATACAAGTTCGTAACAATGATGTTTTAGCCATACAATAACAAAGTCACACTATTCCATTCCATCAATAGGGTTTTTAGCCATATGTAAAAAACATTTTGTTCTTTCTAATTTTTTTTTAGGCTTTGTTTGGTAAAAATCCATTTTCTTTATTAGATAAAACTACCAAAACAAGTCTAAAGGCGTGTTTTCCAAACACACCCTTAAGCTAAAAATTCCTTTATAAAAAAGGTTAAAAACCAAATAGCGCCGTACACATCTAAACCAGATTTGACCCGATCAGGTTGGCCAAAAATATTTGGTTTTGCCCAAAATTTTTGGTTCGACCATAAATTGAACCATAGATCACGGGTTAGACAAAAAAAAAAAACCAAAACCCAAAATAGATTAAACTTGCAAAAAACATAAAAACAATTTTTTATATATATAAAAAACGGATCAAAACCCAAAAAACTTAAGAACACGAAGAACAAATGAAGAACATTGAAAGCAAACCCAGCAACATTAGTCTTAAATCTGACTATATATAATGAAATCAAAGGCACATGTATGTCAAAAATCAATCACTGAATCATAATCAAGAATCAAACATCAACAATTATCACCCAATAATTATGATTTGATCAAAATTAATTTTGATGTAAAAACAAAACCTTATGATTAAAACTAAGAAAAAACAATTATTGATGCAAACCAACTTTAGATTATTGATTAATCGAGTCCCATAAAATGTTTGGTGCAAAGAAATGGACCAAAACTAGTTCATTTCATGGAGCTAAATGAATGTTCTTTCCAAAAACATGAAGAACACAAACCCAAAAATACCCAACCGCTGCCAAATCCAGAATTAGCCTTTTAGACCTCTAAACCAAGCTCTTTTAGTTCTCACAAACCACATTGCCATATTCACACATGTTTGAATCAAAACAAATAACAAAAAAAAAAAAAATTCATAGAAAACATGTATGAAATTTCAATCTTTAAAATTGCCAAAGTTGAACAACATACATATTCAATAATATGGGATTCAAAGTTGGCACTTTAATACTTCACAAGACTCAACCAAGACTTAGGGGCAAAGAACATGCATTAGCAAACCATAAAATAAAATAAAAACCTACTGCCATATTTGAAAGATCAAAAAATTATTCAATTGCACCAAAAACAAGCATCCAAACAATTTTAAACATCCAGCAAACATTAACAATCAACTCGAAGCAAGATTATGCAAAGAAAAATAACATTTTCATGCATTACTCAAGATTCAAGCTTAATACTAAAATAAGTTCAAAACATCATTAAAACTTACAAGAAAGAGTTAAAGGTTTGCCTTATGGATATCACCTGCTAGGTTTGAAGAATGTTTTATTTCTTTCAAGCTTAAAAAGTGGTTGTTGCCATTTACTCTTTTTTGTAAGATCTTCCCTCCATAAATTTTTATCTTTTCAAAGCTAAAGATACTCTTGTGCTAGCTTCATAAACCTTCATAACTAGGATCTCTTTATCAATATTTTCTCTTCCCTCATTCTCCTTTTTTTTTCTCAACCATGATTTTTCAGGGGGTATTTATAGGGTTTTTTTTTATATATTCCATCAAGGATTGATCATGATTGATCAATGTTTGACTCTCTAATCGAAATGGAAGGGTTTGGGGCAAGTTTTAATAGCTGGAAGCTCTGTACTTGGTTGGTTTCACAATGGTAGTTTTTGGGATTCTTGGTGGTTTTACTAAACTTGAAAGGCAATGAGCTGTTTTTTGATTTTTGATCTACAAAGAAAGATTTAAAGCCCTTTATAAGAACCTATGAAGAAGGCTTGAAGTGTGAACCCATAAAAGATCAATGGTTTCTGCACATTGGGTATCACAGTCATGGCTGACTAAGTTGATCACTTTTGAAGCCTTGTCGGAGCAATTCTGACATCATCGATGTCTGAGATTACCTGAAGTTGGTAAAGGGGTGTGCACACCTTTCATTTGGATCCAACCTTGATCGATTTGGAGGTCTGCAACTTCACAATCATTCATTTAAAGATGCCAACTAAATCAGCATATAATCCAGGGATGGTTGATCAGGAACAAAATGTTGTCAAGTTTGTTGAAGAAAATGAGATGTAAACGTTTGATGAAAGTAACTGATCCTTATAGAAAAGGTATTTCTCAATTGAGTGGTGGTGGTTAAAGCCCCTAAGATGGTTGAAGATGCCACATTCATTCGTCTGAAAATGACATCTCAATCAACATTGTCGACTGAAGAAGATGAGACACAATTACTAAACGACGTGTCATTTAATCCTTTCATTAATTCTGAGCAACACATCGTCTATGTCAAACCGTAAAAATTAGGGTTTTTAAATAAGAATTTGGGTAATTTCAATTTGGTCAAGTACTTTCAATTTTGGTGTTTACACCTCTAATTGATCCGATACTTTCTCAATTTTCACAATTGCATTCCTGAAAACTTTGATTTAAATCATTTAATTTGAACGCCTCTAATAAGTTAGCCATTGGTTCCCAAATTATGCAATTTGACCCCTATCAACCATTAAACTTTTAATTTCTTTTAAATTGACCTCTGGTTTGATCAACCTAAATCCCCACATTCAAATGTTTTTTTTTCTGTTTGGTATTTAGTTTTGAATTTCTTCAATTAAGTCCCTAGTTACCCATCAAACTTCAATATTTATACAATTAAGCCCCTGATTTGACCAAATTAGCTTTTTAAAATTGCAATTCAACCCTACACTTCAATTTCTTCCACTTCAAGCCTAAATTGAACTAAAAAACCAATGTTTCTTATAATTAAACCCTCAATAAATTTAATTAAACCCTAAAAAGATTTCAATTGAGTTCTAAACATCCTATTTTTATTTTTTCTTTCTTAATTGAGTTTTTCTTGTCAATAGGACCTCATTAGTTAAAATTAAACTATTAAACTATCAATATATATATAAACCCTGGAACCAAAAGAAGTCCTTCGACTGGTTATGTTAGAATTTATATATTATATAATCGGTCAGATCAAACTACAAAAGTCTTTAATTGTCGATGATTCAAAAAGTGAAACGAACAGCATTTGGAAGCGTCATGCTATACCATTGTTGTGCCGTATTGTACTTTTGTTTTTAGAATTTATATATTATATTTGACTCAAAAGTTTGTTGATTTTTTAAATATTATATTTGTTTCTAGATGTACTATAATTAGAATTTTGTTTTCCTTAAATAATAGGGCCCGCCATGCCGGAGGACCTATACATAAAGAGTCAAACTTTGACTGATTATTTTCAAGGAAGAAAATTTCAAATCGGACTCCACTTCTACTGCTAATCCACTCAACAAGACAATAGGCACTATCCCAAAGTAAAAGGTATAATATAATTTAAAGTGGTTAATTAAATCTTTTATTTTATAATTCAAAAAATATATAAATTCAAGAACAATCCTTACCAAAAAAAAAGAAAAAGAAAAGGGAAATAACCACCCAACTAGCATTCCTAGCTAGCTAGTTTTAACTATCTATATATCACCAACCTGACTTGTTTCCCGGCCCTACGGCATTCTTTGCTTCGCCCGTATTGTTTGGCTTATCTTGCTCCATTTCTTGAACCTGGTAGTCAGATCGTGGAAAATTAGTTATGGCTCTAATTCCACGAAATTCTATATTTTTCTTATCATATGCTCTAGCAGCATCCTCTGCATTATCAAAAGTTCCCAGCCACAAACGAGACCCTTGCCCTGGGTCCCTTATCTCCGCTGCCCATTTTCCCCACGGCCGCTGCCTGACTCCCCGATACTTGTTCTTCCTCCCTTTCCCTTTACCTTTCTTCTTTGAGGCATTTCCTCCTCCTCCTCCTCCATCTTGGTCAGTAGTACTACTGGAGAAATAGACGCAACCAAGGCATTGGGAGGTACTCAATTTGCAAACCGGACACGTCTCAGAATCTGAAAAGTAAATTATGCTGCTCCCCCCTCCCACATTACCATCATCAGCCGCTAGGATTTGCTGCTGGTTCTGGTACTCTATTGGGCCGGTAGTACTGCCATGATCAATACCACCTGAGATTACATGCTTAAGAGCTGATACTATGGCGTTGTGTTCGTCTACTCGTCTTTGAACCAAATTGTTCGACGAGGAGGCATCCATTTTATCTTATAGTATTGTACTTTTTTCTTCCACGTTGTTGGATTTTGTAGATATAAAGAAAAGTTGGGATTGTATGTTTTAAGAAAAATGACGTGAGGAAAGTTTTGAATGGAAGTGATGGGTATATATTGAGAGAAGAAATGAGCAGACTCCAGTCGGCCCGCCCGCGGAAACAGTCGCGGCATGTGGAGAAACGAAACTTTATGGGGCCCACTTGTGATGGTGTGTAAACAGATGATTTATGATGGCATAGTAAACTAAATACAATTAGTACAGTGACTTGATGGGCTATGACTTCTGAGGCGACATAGGACAACAGTGAAGTGACGTTGTTGCGACATAGGACAACAGTGAAGTGACGTTGTTTTAACGTAGGGATGCTATGTTCGTATGGGCCACAACTACACAAAAAAAAATAAAAAAAAAAATCAACAAATCATATGTTGTATTTTCCTTGTGTAACTGTGTGCATTACATGCATGTTTTTATTAACCTACACGTTATGTAGATAATATATTGTAGATTTAATTGTATTTATAATCATACAACTCTTAATATATAAGAATAGATTAAGCTATTCATCCTCTTTATTTTTAGTTTTCTACTATTTTTTTTTATTTACAATTTTTTTTTAACTGCATGCATAGGATTGTTTAGCATCATGCTTGAGAATCCTGGCATAATTATTATTTTCAAAATTACTTTTAATATTTTTATACTAATGGTATATTGAAAAAGGATCCATTTGAGAGTATGTTGAGATATAATGGTTTATGGACTTGATTTTAGGTTTCAGGAACCAATAAGAGAAATCATCGAACCTATAAAGAAAAACTAATTGATTAATCCTTTGAAAAATTAAGAATTATACCATACTTAAATAAATGTAACAATTGAAAGTAAAATGGTGATCGTGAGGACGGCTTGGATTTTAAAAGACTCAAGAAACCAGCACAAATCCCTAAAGAAAAGCTGGTGCATGTGCACTAATGGGTTGTTTTGAGGGAATTGGGTGCATGGGCAAGGATGAACACTACACTTAGGGTTTGATTTAGAATGTGGTAAAAGTTATTTTGTAAAGTAATTTTTGTTTGTAAATATATTAAAATATATTTTTTTATTTTTTTAAAATTTTTTTTGACATCAACATATTAAAAAATAAAAAAAATCAAAAATATTAATTTAAAGCTAAAATATATTTCAAAAATATAGTTAAAAATAGCCTTCACAAAATCTCTAAAATTAGAGGAGCATACCCATCAACCCCACGTAAAAAAGTTTAGGTATGTAACCAAAAAAATAAAAGGCATAAATACAACTTCCTCGTTTAAGAAAGACGGTGCTTCATAGGCAAGTGCACACCCGGCCCCGTTGTGAGAGTTTGATGCACTCATTTCCTATATTTATTAGTTCCTTCTACTTTCTACAAATGTAATTTTTATATCTTGGCCCATGTACTCACATTGACATGGATTGTATTGAGATAAAAAGGTAAAATTCGTAAAGAAGATTGGACAAATTAAATATATAATTTGATAAAAATAATCATAGCTTTAGCTAGATCTCATCATTAGATCATGTTTAATTTCTTTTAAATGATATTGTAGACCTTAGCGTATCTAGACAAGTTCAAAAAAATCCTCAAATTAGGCCCAAAAAATATTGCTTTTGTTATTTTAATTATTTTTTAGTTATTTTTGGATTTTAATTATTTTTTTCTACTTAACATTATATCCTTTGGTTAGGTTAGTTCTAAACCTCTATATAATTTGTTGATGTATTATTTTTTAATTTAATTATTGAATTACAAAAATTTTTAAACAAAATATCAAAAGTTTCTCTTTATTGCTTTACAATTTGGACTATAATATTACAACTTAAAAACTCTAATTTTTATTCACACTATATAACGTTGTCACACATTAAATATAGTTTTCTTTCCTCTTATGTTGTGATTCACAGAAACTATCATCAAGCTATACAAGAATAAGTAGAGTCTAGCACCGAGGCTTATAGCCCAACGATCTTGGCAGGGTTTTCTTATCTCTGCCTCCTGGATTCAAGTCTCAGCGTGCACGCCTGTCATCCTCGCGGTGTCTTACCTGCCTCCTGGACTTGCAGGGTGTTCAGTGGATCCGAGAATTAGTCATGGTGCGCGTAAACTGGCCCGGACACCCCGGGTTATAAAAAAAAAACAAGTTAACTAAGAGATGATTTGAAATGTTTAGAGCAAGGTTCCTAAAGACCACACCTAAATGAGATCTCTAGCTTTTCTTTTGCATCCTTTATAAAATATTTGACATAACCCCTACAAAAAAATGTAAAATATATGAAAACATCTAGGTAAAATATTATAGCAATCCATATGAAATCTTTTTTCTTTCATTTTTACCCTTAAACTTTTTATTTCAATTGCAGCCTTTTAGGAAAAAAACTAATCACCAATTTATTATGATTTTTTAGAAAGTACAAATTCAACAAAACTAGACCAAAGTATAAAATAAGAAGAAATCTATGGAAGATCTATAATTTGTTAGGAAACATTTTGTTTAGTCCACCCATTTTCTTTTTTTTCTTTCTTCACAGTCCCTATAGATTTCACTACCAGAAAATTGATAAATACAAACGGAAATACCGACGGAATATTTTCATCGGTAAATTTTCGAGGGATTTTACCGATGGAAATATTCCCTCGGTATATACCAACAGAATTACCGTGGGAAAAAAATTTAAAACAAAGCAAAAAAAAAAAAAAGATGGCATGTCACAGTTTACCGACAGAATTACCGACAGCAATACCGACGGAATTTTCGTTGGTAAAATCCCTCGGTAATTCCGTCGGTAAACTGTGAACACTGTTCATCATGTAAATTAAAAAAAGGAATCATCGATGAAATTTTCCGTCGGTATTTTCTAGAGAGTGTTATTTGACGGTTTTCTGAAAAAATTCAATTAATTTAAAATTTTCATTTAAATATTACAGACAGAATCACCGACAGATAGAAAATCCATTGGTAATTGTTGGCAGTTTCTGAAAAAATTTTACGAAATTAAAAATTTAAATTAAATATTACCGATGGAATTATAGACGGAATAATTAAAAAATATTAATATTCAATTATCCGTCGGTAAATCCGTCGGTAACGCGCCCCAATAAAAAGCCTGAATCCCCTTATTTCACAAGAGACAGACTCATTTCTTCTCCTTATTCTTCTTCTTCTTCTTGTTCTTCTACTTCTTCTTGTTCTTCTACTTTTTCACTATATGTAAAAAACATCAATATATATTTTTTTCTCTTCTTTTCTCTCCTCATCTCCTTCTCTTTTCCTCCATGCTAGGGTATGTCTTTTTCTTCTTCTTTCTTCTTTTATCCTCTTAGTTTTTTTTTAATTAATATGCTTAAAGAAATTTTTTCTTTCTCATTAGTTTCACTTGCAACTACATTAAGGTAAGATTTTTTAAACCCTATACTAGACGCTTGACCCTAGTTTATTAAAAAAAGTTAAATCTAGATTAGTTAAATAAAGGTGTGGGATACCTGATCTGGCAGGTATTTGATTTTAATTAAAATGATTTAAAATAAATTAATTAAAAATTATGATATTTTTTAATATAATATAATTTATACTTGGTTTTTTCCTAAGATTATAATTTTTTTTTTATATTAGTAGGCATTCTTTTTATGTAGCCCTATATAATATTTTTTTTCCTTCAATTTTATTCAATAATTTCCCTATGCATGTTCATTTTTATTATTGTTTAATTAAATAAAGAATTAATTTCAATAAATAAAGTTAGTAAAACTAAGAGGGTCTATAGCTCGTATTACGAGATCAAATATTTTAATATGTATTTATCTTTAAACTTTTCAGCTTAGTTTTTAGTAAGAGTTAATAATTTTTATTTTCATACATTGGTGCATATGGTTCTAAATTTATTTAATTAAATATATGAATTAGTTTTTCTATTAGCAATAAAGTATTTTCCTTGATGTCAAAAACATGCTGAAAACGCCTACATATTTATTTTTTGGCATTAAAAAATATTTTGATCCTACTCATGGTTAAACACGAGTCAACTGACTAGATTTTAAAATTAATTGTTAAAATTTTATTTGCGAATAGAAAAAACATTAGTAATGTATGTATTTTTTTCTTTTAAAAAAATATGACCTAACCCGCAACAAAACACAAGCAAAACCTAGGATATATCTAGAATAAGTATAACAACCTCATAAGTTATGATTGTGCATTTCATATCTCTTATTATACCATAAAATGCCAAAACTCATTAGTTATGGGAAAAAAAAAAACTTATATCCATTATCTATAAATACACCCTGATTCACCCCAATCAAGAGTTTAAAGGGGAATTATAGTTATTAAAATTGACATGGATGTTGAACTAGCACAAGAGTTTGATTATGGGTTGGGTAAGTTTATATATATATATCCGAGGCCATAGGGTGGGTAAGTAAGGTTCCAAATTGAGCCTCCAAGTCACGTCAAGTTTAATAAAAATGGTTGAAATGGACTCGAAACAACTCTCTCGTAACAAGAACACCACTACAAGAATAGTCTCAAACTTCCAAAGATTTTTATTATTATTATACCATCCAACTAATGCACTATTTGCTTTAACATTTTTTTTTAATTAAGGATTGTCGATAATGTTTTTTCTCGATAATGTTATGGTTCTACCAAACTTGCAAGATCTCGATGATTAATGATACATAATTGTCTCCTTTTTTTTAATTTTTTTTCCTTTATCAATGACAATATTGTAGCCAAATTCCAAAGATTGCAATTGTCTCATCTGAGAAAGCCACCCTAATTGCATCATAGGGGGAAAATGTCTCAGTTGGTTAATTATTATTAGTTTTGCACATATTATTAATAATATTACCATTTTCTGGTGTCAAAATCAAATCTTAATTAGAAGTGACTAATTTTATTTAATGTTAATTGATCCATATATTTTATATATTTAACGTATTTTTTCATATATCATTTTAATATTCTTCACTCTCATAAGCCTTAAATATTTACATTATCTCATATGTACTTTTGTTACTTTTTGGACAAAATATCTCTACAATCATAAAAATAATAATTAAGAACCAAAAAAATGAAAAGTGAATTAAAAAAATAAAAAGAAAGCTTTAAAAGCCATGAAAAAAAAACATAAAAATATTTAAAAACTGAAAAATATGAAAACCCATTAAAAAAAAAACTAAATTTTAGAAATATGAAAAAGAAAATAAAAATCATATCCAAAAAACTTCATAAATATATAAATTAATATGTCTCTGAAAATTAAATAATTTTTTTCTAGATGTAGATTTTTCAAAATCCAATGTTTTTAAATATATTTTATGGGTTATTTCAATTTTTTTTTATGGACGTTCCAAGTTTTACATTCCCAGTTTTTTTTTTTAAATCAATTTTTTTAGTGGTTTACAGGTATTTATAAATGAATTTTTTTTTTTATGTTTTGGAAATTATGTTTTCTGTTTTCTATGTTCTAAGGGGCACTTTGGTCCAAATTATGGCAAAAGGTCTAGGGAATAAAATATAAATATACAAGAACATATGAAAATGAAAAATAATTAAGTATATGAAAAAATGCTTTAAATATACAAGGATAGATGGATTCAAAATCCCTTTTTATTTATTTTCATTCAAATGTTCTTATGAAAACCACTGGCGCCTGATTTCTTCAGAAGTGACATTTCCATATTTTAAAGAAATTTGTTGAAGAGGGTGGCGCCGCAATCTCTGTTTAAAGTGCAGAGCCGCAATCGCAGCAGTCATTTTTGAATGAGCCGCAAAAACTCATTCACTTTTGTGTTTCTCTTGCTGTCTGCATTTGTCGCTGTTTGCCAAGCTTCCTTCCTTCCTTCCTTCCTTCCTTCCACGGAACAAGTAGCCATACAACACGTGTCCTATTTAAAAATATATGGTCCTTATCCATGCGTGGAATCCTCGGTACGTATTGAAGATTTCATGCGTGAGGACCCATTGTCAACAGGTCGGTTGGGGCTGGGCTGGCGGCGTTTGTTTTCCTAAGTATCTTTACCATGGTTTTAAATGTCAGCAGTTACTTTTAACATCGGTTATCTTGGTAACATGATTTTTTTTTAATATAAAGTTATGTGTTGAACTTTCGGACAACACAAAAATCGTGGAATCCTCCGTACATATTGAAAATTCCATGCGTGAGGCCGCTATTTCGACGTGGACCCATCAACAGGTCGGTCGGGGCTGGGCTAGCGGCGTTTGTTATCCAAAGTATCTTTACCATGGTTTTAAATATCAACAGTTAATTATTATTTTTTTAATTAATGTGGTTGTTCAGACCAGTTTGCATGTATTTTGATTAATCCTACGGATTCTGAAATTAACAACCATGTAATCCTCTAGTGGCCATCATATTAGCAACCATAAAGCTCGAACCTGAAACCACATGGGGAGCAAGCTCCCTAGTCCCAAACTTTTACCTCTGGGTCACCTGTTAGATGGTTAATATTAGCAGTTAACATCTGTTATGTTGGTAATCGACTGGACATGATTATTTTTTTTATATAAAGTTATATGTGACACTTTTAGATAACATAAACAATAATTTTTGTCATTTTCAAAACTATTTCAATGAAGAGATTTTTATCCACTAAAACGGAGGAGGACAAGTGATGTATCAGTGTATTTTTAATATGTTTGCTTTTAAAAGCCTATGAATAAAAGGATCAAATACAGCGTAATAACCCAATATATCTAGGCTTGACAGAACTTCAAACCTAGATGACATAGGTCTCATAAGATGCCAGACCTAATAGTTTTGGGTTCCGCTGCGTCCAAAACTCAAACGCATATGGGTCTAACAAGGAACCGGATCCATAACCCTTGGGTTTTGAATAATTCAAAATCAAATACATATAGAGTTAATAATATTTTTAAGCCCCGTTTTGAATCACGAGGATTTGTTGTTTATTCTTATGTCTTTTAACAAAAAATATTAGAAGTCACTAATGATCATCTCCCTACATTTCTAGGTGTTTAAAAGTCTCCAAATGGCCTATTATATTTCCATCAACATTAATTTTATATAAAATATATTTATCTCTTATTAATGTTGTGTAAGAGATACTTATTACTTATTAATATTATTATGAGAAAATGACATTTCAACTCCTTCATTTAAGCAACGTGACGAAATTCAAAGGCTTTATATTCCTTCATAACCACCTAAGGGTTCATACCTTTTCTATTCTCTATTCATACTCTTATTTTACAGAGCATTTGTCATACATAACTAAGAACAAACACTCTTGTTCTTAAGAATTTTAAAGCTCATTCTCTTATCTATTGTAATCCCTTATTAAAAATCAATGAATATATCATTAGAGAGTCCTTAAATCCAATAAAAGAACTGTTTAGTAGGTGTTGGGTTTTCTATCACCAATCATCCATTTCTTGAACTTTAGAGAAGGGAGCATTAACAAGAACGTATGACCACCCTCTATCCGAAAACCAAAAAACCCTCATTTCTGAGCATATTGAATTTTGAAACATTATCAATAAGTTTGTCCAATTATCTGCACAAGAGTTAACCTAGTTGACCTAGATCAACGAAAAGATAAAAGAGGTTATTATCATTAGCAATGATAATTTAACTTGAACCTGATGGATAACGACCCGACCAAAATGAGTGAGTATTTTTTGGACTCGAGGGATAATGAGTAGGGTATGGATATTGTAAAACCAGATCTGAAACCCATTTAAACCTAGCCCAAAATATATAATTATATTATATAAATATATTTATGGAATATTTAAATGTTTAAATATAGTATAATATATACATGGACACCCCCTCTGCGAGGTGGCATCGCACTTGATGAGCGTGCTTCAAGAAAGGGTACTTGTGCCTCAAACGTCTATTCATGGTCAGCACCCAGTGACTCATGGTCATCAAAAGAGATGCTAGAAGAACTAGCAGCACTCCTATATGTATTATACACTAATTATTCAATTTATTAGTTTAAGAGAGTATGAGAGAAAGATTGTTTGAAAATAACATGTTAATTATTAGACTTATTGAATAAAAAGTCTTAATTCATCATAATTAAATAGCATGTAATTATATGTATGTCTAAATTCAATTTCTATCAAGTATCCTCCCCTCACTGTATTTCTTGATAAAGGTCATCCAATATGGGAAAATATTGATAAATTCCCACTCCAAGGCACTTTCCCTTCGCATATTGAAGTCTCAACATGAACTTTATTTTTAACTTTTTTTCTTAAGGTTGAACAAGTATCTGCATGGAATTAAATGAATGTTTTAAATTTTTATTTAAAAAAAACAATAGAAATTTAATTAGGATGCATGTGTAATCCTTAACATCTCGAATTGATACATCCATCTATACTAGATAGAGCTCAAACTTTTTCCTTAAACGGCAAATATATGAGTAGATACTTGATTGAATCGAAGTAAGATGAAGAAAATATGATCTCAAGTTTGTAGATTGCCTTGATGATATTTGTTTCAAGCTTCTCCAAATGGTGGGTATGCAAGTTGTTATGGTGACAAAATAAAGATATATTTAACTCAAAATTCTTATGGTGACAAAATAATGGTATATTAATTCTAGCCTTCATGTTGGCCTCTGTCTTTCCTTTCACGTTCATTACTGTGTTAAAAATATTTTCAAACATATTTTTTTGCTATATGCATAACATCCAGATTATGACAGAAGAGATTAGTCTTCCAATAAGGAAGCTCCCAAAAAATAGTTCTTACCTAATTTTAGGTCACACCAAAACCAAAGCCTCATACATATTACTGATGGCAAGTTGTAAATCGTGAATATCATTGGCCAACAAGAATAAGGTGCAGCAAATGACTCGAATAAATTGGATTCGCCTATAAATAACCCAAGACTTACATTATGTGATTTCATTAAAAAATAAGAATGCACCCTATTAAACTGCTTCCATGCTTCACCATTTAAAGGATGCACCATAAATCCATCCAATATATGTGAATGATGTCATGTCACATGTTCAATAATCTTCGAAGACATGAATAACCTTTGTAGTCCAGGGGTGATTGAGAAGTATCTAAGTTTTTTTTATATACGATAAGGGTCTTTCCCCTGCCAGTTATGGTTTTAGACTAAGCATGACCACAGGTTCTGTACTCAATCAAATCTATATTTTCAAAGTAGTATAACATGTAGAAGATTAGACACATGTCTTTTCTTGTATCCTAGGCCAAAGGGTTTTATCATGGATTTAGCAATATAAAAGTTCTCTTTCAGCATATTCTCATTCAGGTAAAATGTTTTTCGCCCATTCGATGATTTTTTCATAACTGGCGTTACTCAGCTCATGATCTGACTTGATGATGAATACATGTGCAACAACCAATAATTTACTATGATTTTTGCACCTGTCCTATAATAATTCGTCAGAATCTTTCAAAAGATCAAATAATCAGGTCGTGTCTGCATTTTGTTTATCATCTATGATTGAATATTCACTTGTATAACCCTGATTCATTCTCATCACATCTATAACCATACTCCTATAAGGATTACTATTATCATCTATAACTCAATGCACGTTGCTAGAACTAGAAGTTGACTCAACCATCCTTTTTATTATGGTCTCATAAGGGATATATGGTTCACTGGGTGTAAACAAACACAAGTATTTCTCTATAATTTTTTTTTGTAGAAGATGTGTCGTAACAACATTTAGATCGAGAAACTTTTTATTCTTACACCTCTCACATGGACATGTAATACTGTCTTCACTAATATTCTTTTGGATTGGATAGTGTGTAATTAATAAAACCCTCAACCCCATTATAATAATTCATTGTGTGCAACCCTTCGAGTGAAACTTGGTACATCCAAGAATGATCATTCATTACTTATATAAAACCTATATAGAATATTGATGACAACATGTATTAATTAATTATGGGAACTAAACAAATTATCGGTACCCAACTAATTAGCTATCATTGGTTTAACTCAAACTTATTCAATCTATTTTAAGAGTACCCTTAAATCATTGTCACTTTTTTACAAAAAATCAAATTCCTCCACATTTATCAAAAAATTTAACTTAACAATAAAATTGAAAAAAAAATATGAAACGTACCAATTAAATAAGTCGTTAATTATTTCATTACAAAACACCCAAGTCATAAAAATCAAACTCAATTTCGTCAAATTACAAACAATTATAATTTTTCAAAATCTCAAATAAACCTTAATATGTACAAATCATATATTCATACAATACATTTTTATGAGAAAAAGCTATAAGACAAGTAAACACATAAACAAACTATATATACTACATCAAATATAAAAAAAAATAACATTTAAAAAATTAGTAGTTTTGCTTACTTGATGTGGGGAATTTATTGATCTAGAACATGGATGTTAACAAAATGAGTATTGGGGTGACCAAATTTGTGATAATGTGAGCTTGATTTATGATAAAATAGGAAGTTGTTGTTTGCTATTTTTTTTTTTGCATAAAAAAATAGAAGAAGAAGAAATTATGGAGGGAGAAGGAGGTCGATTACAAGATTATAACTTAAAAACTACTAATGGATTCACCAACAAATATTAGCAAAAAACAATTTTCATTAGTAATATCATTTGTAATAATAACATGTCCCCCCTTCTTTTCTCATTCCTTCATTTCCAATTGTGATTCTGTTGGTATACATCGACATAAACTTTCCATTGATAAATGTTATTGTAACATACCGACGGAATAAATTTTGTCGGTATTGCTGTTTATGTTTGCTAAATTTCTAGTATTGAAATAAATATTATGATGTTTGTTTGAGACTGCGATAACCTTATGGAAAGTAAATTGAGATAAATTATGACAATCAATTTAAAATTAATAAAATATTGAATGATGAAATTAAAAAAAAACATTTAATTAAAAAAAGAATAAAATTTAAAAAGAAAAAGAAGAAGAAAGGGCCACCTCCTTCATTGTTCATGGAGGTGGGGAAACCCAAAGTTTTTTAATATAGTAGTTAATAATTTGATATTATTATTTGAGGTAGAACTTTTTTATTTGGAACAATATAATCTAGTATTTTTAATTTAATCTTCCTATGATCATCACATAATTGATATTTTAACCTTTTCGAGTAAATTGTTTCATGAAAAAAAGTTTTTAATCAATAATTCATGTTTTGATGGGTAATTTTGAAAATATAAAATAGTTGAACTTTTTTGAAATTAAAAATAAACTTATGGGTAAAAATAACGTATAAGTCTTGCAGATATGAAATGTCAACTTATTAGTGACTATTTCATTAGAGAACTAGGAGACATCATCATTAGCATATGGTACACCATGGATAAGTTAGCGAACTCCACACTCCTCGATGAGTCAAACTTACTGAGTTGCTCTCAAACTTCAATCCCACAACATTTTCGATGATTCCATAATGGCATTAAACAATTAAATATTCCTTGACTATCCAATAACTCCCATCCCAAGGTTTACAGTTATCTTCCCCACTTGCACAACTTTAATTACTTTACTAAGAGAAATAAACTACAACATCAATTTTAAAATACAATCTAGACATCAATTGAAAACAAAAAATTCCTAGAGTCTCTATTATGAACCGGATGTAGTTTCAATGTGTGTTACATTAATAAAACAATACTTTTGCTTTGTAATAAAGAATAATAAACTAGTTATTAGTTGTGAAATGATGTTTATACATGATTTATTTGTCATTATTATATTAATTAAGGATATATTAATTTTTAACATTTAGATATACAATGAAATGACTTAAATAATCAAAAAAGAAAAAAAAGGGGGTTAGGGGCCCTTTTTTTTTGTCTTTTTACCCTTTTAATTGCACATTATATACAATGAATTGTTTGAAAGCTCCGTATCCTAATTTTACACTGCTACATGATGAGGCAAGTTAACTTCGACATCTCTTGGTGTCAGTTTACAATTTCAAAAGCTAGCAGCCTTGGACACCAATACCTTAGGATTTGTCATGCCTGACGTATATTAAAAAGTAGTTCTAAGACAATTTCATGCCAATTTATTGTCAAACAAACCACTCATTACATGATGACTGAATTCTCGTTAGCTCGTGACATAACTTTTTGCTTTCTACTTTTAGTTTTTTACTTTGAAAACAAGACATTTCATAAGTTCCACGAGCACAATTCTACTCTTTTATTTCACAACAGGTTCATAATTTAACTTCCAAATCTAATATGTAAGCAATGACAACAGGTTAAATTACAATCTCGGTGAGTTTCCTCAACCATCTCTTTGATCTCTGTAGGAGAAACTTTCACTAAGCTCCTTGGCTATTCGCTTGAAGTCATCTACAGAGGTTTTTCCCTGAAACAAAATATATTAAATAGTAACTCATCAATAAGAATGAGAAACATCAAGGATAAATCAACAAAAACTCCCATTGTTATCATGGTCAATAATACATAATGCTTTTGAAAGCTCTTCCATTGTGTCCTTTTCTCCAATCTTGGCAGTCATCATATACACAAATTCATCAAAATCAATTGCAGCACTGCCATATTTGTCAATATCTACAATTATTTGGTTGATTTCCTGCAAAACATAATCAAGCAATATGTTACCATGCAGTCAGGTCCACAAAAAAGATGGAATAATCATGGCTCTCAAATTCAGGAGGATGTAAGTTAGGAAAGAAACTACTCGAGCAAAGCTATTGTAGCATGGATCTACTTCATCCTTACCAAATGGCTCTCAAAAGCCTTTTATTGTTTTTTTTCATTTTTCCAATAGGACTTCGAAGCTCATATTATCTGCAAGACTGCAAATATATAGCTGATACTTTTGTATAGATATGCCAATAGCATTCTACAAATGCTCCTCAAATTGATTATGATGCAAGAAAGAATGTCAAGGAAGACAGTAAGAAATAGATTAATAATGATCGATAGGTGGAACAAGTTTTGTAAACACAAGATTATAAAGAGGAGGTCTCCATAGGAAAGGCCCCGTTCTATTCTTTGCCTTTTTTAGTGGACATTACTAAAAGCATTTATATTTAGACAATTACCATTATACGGAAAAATGTATTTTTATTGGGGGCATCAACTTCCACATTGTTAATTTTTGATATCCCAAGAACAAGAACCGCCTTATACTATTATTGAAACAATATTAATGCAAATCTCTTGATCATGTAATCAAGCAATTTCCAACGAAAATGATACTTTTCCTAAAAAAAAGTAAAAAATCAGGTTTGAGAAGTGTGATACAATGGAACTTGTCCCAAGATATAATCACTGTTGGAATTAAATCGAATGATGCCATAAGATCAATTATACATTGATAAGTCAGATTTGATCTTTATTCCACAAAGATAACATGTTGCATCACGCAAAATACAAGTTTATTTCATAAATTCATGGCTCCTTGCTTTTCAGCATATAGAACACTTATATAATGCTTCAAATAACTCTAATGGATCCTTATATGTGGGTTAATTTTAGCCCACTTACAAAAATGACCCAAATAAAAAATAATAAACCAAAGACTAAGAAGAAAATAATAAAAATCTGAAATTAATAATCTGGATATGCTAAAATTAGATTTGTCACCCTTAAAAAGTCTCAAATAAACTAAGAAATTTGATTTAAATGTGGAATTAATTTTGAAGTTTTTTTATCTTGTTGTGCTTAGTCTCCTTGTTTTACATGGACAATTAATGAAGAAAATCTTTTCCTTTTATACTTGTCAATTTAATTTTCTTTCTAAACTAAGAGAATCATTAATTAACCCTTCTCAACTTAGGAAATCAGATCTAGCAGCCTCCCTACCATCATTTGTTGACTAAGAAACTTTCTTCTTTATTGATAAATATTCTCCTAAATAATAGGGAGAATAATGAACAAAATTTCCTTGAATTTTAGAAGAATATTTTGCTGATTTAAGTTCTCTTAAAATTAAAAAATCAACCCCAAACAAATCTGATCTAATCCCAATACCTTAATTAACCTAAGCCAACTTTGGATCTCATGTGACCCAATAAAATCTGATCTGATTTAAGTTCTTGTAAAATTAGAAAATCAAGCTCAAATAAATCTAATATGATCTCAACATCTTAATTAACCCATGTCAACTTTGAACCCCTTGTGACCCTAACCTATGTTCATTAATAGGGATCAAAGCAAACCTAAAATACATTTCAAATAAACTTTCTTTGTTGTCCAAAAACATCTCATACGTAGCCTGTCGTAATCTGACCAAATTACCCAAAAAAAAATTGGGCCGAATCCATCACCCATGAGAACCTCAATCTGACCGAATGCATCCCTAAGTAAAACCCCATCATGAAAAACCTAATGCTGAACCGTATACTAAATTGTATCGATAATCAATCTCAAACACATAATTAAATGCTTACTATAAGGAATCCAAGGCTGAACCTGAATCATATCAGATGTAGCTAATACAATCCAATCCACGGGGTTTGCATTAGTAGCCCTATTACAGATAATGCCTAATTCTCATGTTTTCAATTTTTCAAGTTTATACTTAAAAATCATTGTATGTAAAGAATAACCTAGTTGCCAATTCGAAAGCAATATCCTTTTTAAAAAATGAAACTATTTTAAGAGATCGTTGACTGCATTCACTTCAAAACAGTTAGCATAAAAGGGGCTGTTGATACCTGTGTAAATTAGGAAAACCAATTCAGTCTGAAGATGATAAACTCCATTAGGTTGTTTTGGGAAAACCAGAATTGCAAAGTGCGCACAAATACTGTAGAGTGATGCAACATTCATCCATACATCCACAAGAAAAATGGCATTCTAAAACACAATAGATAAAAGAAAAGCACAACACAAGTACATAATAAGGCACAAAAGGTCCCTCTTCTGTCATCTTGAAACCAAATGCCCTGTTGTAAGACCTTTTCTGTTACAATTGTTTTGGGACAAAAACAACTCACCAAATGTGACAACATATTCATACCTCATGGCAACATTCATCTCTTCCGCATCAATGGTGCCCGGACAACATAGCAAAAGAAACCAACAAATCAAAAGAAAATAACCACAGGCTTATTGGAAACACAAGCAACAGATAATTTGAGTTCTTGAGCCATCGGCATCAAATAGTTCAAATGCTTCCTTAATTTCCTACTCCGTCTATAAGAACTTGCCTGAAGAAGCACGACAACAACAACAATAATCATGATCATAAAAATTTAAGTTCTACAAATAAATAATACAACCTTCATTCACATTTTTTTTAAATAGTAATATTAGAAAACGATTAATTTGAATAAACCTTGGAGTAAACATCTAAGAAGAAGGTTTGGACAACAGGGAACCAAAAAGAAAAAACAAATAATATTAATAATAATAATTTACACTTCAAATTATTTCAATATTCGATCTCACATAACCCTCTGTGCCTCGTGCTCGAACCCGACCCAACAAAACTTGTTAGATTGGAATTGGGGAGGGAATCATGTGGGACTTTAATAATACAAAAAATCTATTGTCCAAATCCATAACAACAAAGTTCTTCTATTTTTGAATTTTTCACATTGGACTATCAGAGCTCGTTTCTCTAATTCAGTTATTATATTATAATAAATAGGCATGTGTCTAAAAATAAAAAATATTATCCATGTAGTTAAGACCATATCCAAGGATTGACTCAACGCCAAGTCCAGGTTGTTGGTAGGGTGACTTCACTCGTGGATAATGAGTGAATCCAAATTTTAACCCTTTTTTAAAGAAAAAAACACCTTTAATGATATATTTTGATAAAAAGAACTGATTTTTTTTTATTGATCCAATCCAAATAGAGTTTAAGTCAGCAAATTAGACCCATCTAGTTAAGCCGAATATTATAATTAGAGTTGTCCGAATTTCTATTCATAGTCATTTATTACAATGAGAAGAGGGTGAGATTTTTATTTTCTGTTTTTATTTTTAATAATTTAAAAATTAAAAACGAAAAAAAAAATTGCTTAAGGTTTATATATATATATATATATATATATCAGCTACCAACCGTGCAAGCCCTAACTGCCATTTCCAAATAAAAAATCCAATCTATTTATAGAAATTAAAATTTTAACAAGTATAACCCATGATCCAAAGATCTTTATGATGAAACAAATTAAATTTATTGAATTTGTACATAAATTAAATTAAAAATTCAGTCCAAATATATTTTTTATGGTTCTTATTTTAATATCCTTCTAACTAGAAGTATTTTAAGTAATTTTCATATTATTTTTTTCTAAATCTTAGTTCAAATATAATTCATGGTTTTTACTTTAAAAAAGTTATTGGCAGTAAAATTTATTTTAGGTGCCATACATTTAAAATTTCTCGTGGGTGTAGTTTTCATATAAAAAAAATAGTGTGAGATTTATTCCTGATTATTTTCAAAGTTACGATAGTCAATAATACGATATCTCTATATTAATAAAATAAAGTGTTTTTTAACATTATTTATAGATATTGTTGGGGAATAAATAAAGAAAGTCTCCTTATTATACTGGAAGATAAACTTCTCTTTAAAAATACTTAAATGAATCGAATATATTTTTTATCCCACCATAATTACAAGATTCAAGATAAATTTACTTATTATACCAAAATTACAAAAGTAAATTATCTTGATGGGGGTATTTATTAGATATTAAAATTTCAACAAGTTTGGCCCTAAATCTAGAGATTTCTATAACTAAACAAATTAAATTTATTGGCTTTGGACTAAAATTTAATTAAAAACCCATTCCAAATACATTTACTTTAATATCCTTATAACTAGGGGCATTTTAAGTAATTCCCATATAAATTTTTTAAAAAATATCATTTAGAAAAATAAAATTTAAGGTATCTATAAATAAAAAATATAGCCACCAAATCAAAGACAATTATACAAGCAAAAAAAAGAAGAAAAAAGGAGAGATGAATGACCACGCACAAATACTTGAAAGTTCTCTCAAAGAAATTCAAGTCCATCAAGGAAGCAAAATATCAAAGTCCTTTCCTTCATCAAATCAAATGAAGGAAACAAAATATTAAAATCTTTTCCTTTGTTAAATCAAATCAAATAAGATATCACATGGTTAAAACTTATGTGCTCGTGTGAATACTTTTTATCTTCATTAAAACAAATTAAGATCTCACATTATTAAAGATTTTGGACTCGTGTGAATATTTTTCCATTCAAAACAAGATCCAAATATGACCATTAATCAAATGATTCATATACGTGAAGAGCAAGATCCCATTTTGTTTAATTTGAAATTTTTTAATTTTTAATTTGCTTCAAATTAATTTTTTTTTGTGTTTTCATATTGTTTTAATATGCTAACATTAAAAATAATTTTTTTAAAAAAATAAAATATTTTTTTAATATTTTTTAAATAAAAATATATTTTGAGAAGCCACTACTATTAGAATATCAAATAAGCTTTAATCATTATGATTCCTTGCGACATTTCAACGCTGATATTAAAATAACTATAAATGGTGTAAGACTTACGTCAAGGGGATTGACGAAGGTAAATTTATAGATAAACTTGAATCTGTCTTCATATAGTATTATTTTAAATAAAATAATAAAACCAAAACTATGCTTCCAGTACACATTAATATTTTTTATACACGATCCAAATCAAATTAATAAAACTATGCTTCTAGTACAAATTAATCTCTTCACGTACAAGATCCAAATATGACCATTAATGATATGATTCATGTACGTTTTCTAAAATCAAATAGCCAAACCTATCCCATAAAATAAAATAAAGAAACTTA
>Ga0325414_1001133_pt1 | contig 24930 bp, 19 predicted proteins | sample PopdelMetagenome_8_FD_206183 | JGI IMG/M metagenome (GOLD analysis project Ga0325414, IMG submission 206183) | Populus deltoides microbial communities from Bellville, Georgia, United States - Leaf-PdKOR-R3 | ecosystem: Host-associated > Plants > Phyllosphere > Phylloplane/Leaf | place: USA... | reverse complement strand
TATTATTGTTGTTGTTGTTGTTGTTGTTGTTTTATTAATTATAATTTATACAATTAACCTCTCTGTGGTTCGACCCCGGTCTTGCCGGGTTATTTATTACTGTGACACTCCTGCACTTGGGATAAGATATCAACTCTTTGATCGTGTCATTAGGGTAAAGTATATCCCATGAATTTTAGAATTATAAATGTGCATGGTTGACTTAAAGCAATGAGACAAGATTAACTAAAATGAATCATTGAACAAAAAATGGATGAAATATTAAGGTATTTATGATGGTAATAAACTTATGTGTAAAACAAAAAAATGGGGTAGTTTACCCTTGATAAAGACAATGGATTTAAATAAAATGATGACAATGTCTTAATGTTTTTCTGAAAGATTTGGCAATGATTTGTGTAACTCAAGAGTTGTATGAAATCTATTAATACGGACACGCTCATCATGTGTTATGTTCTTTTATGCTTTACAGGTATGTTTTTTCATCCATCAAATCCAAGGTGAGACTCGCATCAAGACTTCACAGTTGTCTTATGAAATAGGATATTGTAATAAGATAATTGTATGTAAATAAATTAAGACATAATGTGGATTATTCAAAAGACATAGATTATAACATCCTTATATAAATAATAGGTGGTCATACATTAAAACTCGGGGAATCCCTTATAATATCATGTTTTTTTTTGTCACAACCTTGGGTGACTCTTGTCCACCAAAGACTTAATCCATAATTGTTTATAATATTTTCAATCCAAATAACACAAATGCATCTTTCAATACATTTCCATAAAAATAAAAATGATCTTAAAAGCGTAAACCATCAAAATTTGCATCATATACTTAAAATGGAAAAGCAAACCATAAATTTTTGTATTAATTGTATATGGTTGATGTCCACTGAAAATAAAAAAAATAATATTAATGAAAATGATATTTGATAACAAAAGGCATAATATTAAACCATAATAGATCTAGATTTATTTAGTATAACCCTTCAAGGTTATCATGGAAATTCTATAACTAGGTGAAAACATTTAGAAAATCCTATAGCTAAACATCATGTCAAGTCATCTAGTTTCGTGGAGCACATGATGGACTTGTCAAAAATAAAATATACTATACGATAAGGATAATAGTTATATTTTATAGCACAATATTAAATGGTTAATATACAACAATAACATCTTTTTACATATACACATGCTGCTCACAAACCTTTTAGCTTCTCAACGTAGTTTTATTTTTATTTACGATACACATTTCTCTACCGTCTATTAGTAGTAACATCTCACCTCTATATGTTCATTCTTGTGTTTAAATTACGAGTTATCTACATAACTCTAGGATTCTATATTAAGCTTGTGGTACTAAAAGCTTGTGGTCCTAAATCCTTTGGCCGACCCTATTTTACAAGGTATAGGCCTCTAATGGTGTATTTTTATGTTAGCACCAATAAGTAGTTGTCAGCATTAAGGTCTCCGCTCTGAGACCCTTTTTAACCACCCATTAGAGGTCTATTAACTTATTCAACAAGTAAATCTTGTCCACCGATATCTATGTCAAACATGTATTCCCAACATCTTTATGGTTTTCGCTGTTATGGTTGATTATTAATCAACAACTACCCCAACACCTATGGTCGGTATCTTAACTTAATGATTGAGTCCCAATGCCTTATGACCAGTCAAATTATTCATTTATTCTTGTCTATCCAACATAGATACCCTTAATTAAGACTAATTTTTAATATTTTTCCCAGTTATCTAGCATGGATACCATTAACCAAAACTAATATTTAACATCTATTCCCGGCTATCTAGCGTGAATGTCATTAGTCAAAGTTAATCTTATCATTTGTTCCTAACTATCCAATATAGATATCATTAGCCAAAGCTAATCATTAACATCTATTTTTGGCTATCCAACATGGATGTCATTAGCCAAAGCCAATCTTAACACTCATTCCTAACTATCCAACATAGATATCATTAGCCAAAACCAATCTTATCACTCATTCCTAGTTATCCAACATGGATACCATTAGATAAAGTTAATCTCAATATTCTTTATAATTCATGGTTAATCAAGTAAAAAAATTTGGATGGCAATACTTTATAATAGTACCTCAAGGATTTAACAAAATTAGATGAAAGTCGAAATCACCTACCTACTCCCCTCTTAATATGTCATTGCCCGATCAAAGATCTGATTCATGTAGCACCTCCTAATCCATAAAGAGACCATTACTCAATATATTTTATCTCTAGGCATCGTCAAAGATTATTTCCACATACATATATGCACACACCTATATATACAAATATCTTTTATATTTGTATATTTTATTCACGCCTTTGCATGGTAACAATGTTATAATAAGACATCCATTCCAACTTTATTGAAAATCATCAATGAAAATTGAGTTATTTTAACATTAAAAATCATCAGCGAAAACTAAGTCATTAAGACACTGAAAATCATCAACAAAAACTAAGTTATTTCGACACTGAAAATCGTTAACGAAAACTATTATAATTATAACCACTTTATAATTTCCTTTAGTATTTTGTTTTCTAATTACTTTGTCTTTACTATATATTCAAATAATCAAACATAAAGGAATATTAAGGGTAAAAAAACCTTCATCAATAATAAATATACTTTTACATGAACAAAGTTAATGTTACGCGTAACCAACTGATTGACTATAGAGAACATATACTAATACTTAATCCTTAGTAAATGCATGTAGTAGTCTTATAAATCAAATGGAATGTGGGTGTCAAATGTTTTGATCCCCAAGCAAGTTATATTGTTCCAGACATTTGCTAGGTAAAAAGTAGTAAAAGAAAAAAGGAAAAAAGAAAAGAAAAAAGCTAGAATATAAAGGAAAGCTAAAAAATAGTACAGAAAAATAATAAATTAAAAGAAATTATTTACATGAGATTAACCATCTTTTCGAGTAACTGGATTACCTGTTTATATTGGTACAATATTAGAATTTCATATAAAGACCTAAGTCTAATCCTATATTGACAGTTCATATTAGATAAGAAGATTACATAATGAATCCTAAAACAAACTGAACTTTAACTCATTACGCATCTTTTTACTAGTAATACCTTGAATCCTAACTAATATGTAAATATTAGTTTCTTCTATTAAGGATTCATGTTCTGAATATGACTAAATCTTCTAGTTGATTACATGAACTCTTGTTATAATGATTGATTGTTTCATATCTTTCCTCGTTGATTTAGACTCTACTCTACCTTGACTTAGTTAATTTTACTATTATTGATCAATTATAGCCTTTCTTTCTATATTTGGCAGTGAACAATTAGTGTTGTAACATAGTTGATACATGAATGTTTATTTTTTGCATGGATAATACCCCTATATTCCTTTATTTCTTTACTAAATAAAAGAATATTCTTCTATCATAATAACATTGGAACTAATTGAAAAATTGACCATCCTTGACTTGGATAATGAAACACTATTTACTTAAAAGTATCGACCTTGCTTTTAGTGTATTTTTAACATGTCAACCAATCAACTCATTTCAAACAAGCATGATCTAGCAATGTTGTCTTTAACAAAAGTCAATTGTTGCACTTTAATAATATTTATACAAGATTATACTCAATCTTGTCTAGTACTAATCACGAGTGATCCTATCTACCTCGTGTTAACAATTTAAAAGGAGTTTAAGGTTATTTAATGTTAACCATATGATTGGTCTTCTTGGTGTCCAAAACTTAATTTTTTTTGGTAATGTGTATGGTTTCTCCACTTCTTTCCTTACCAATGTGTTTAGGTGATACATTCTTCTAAACTAGGTTTTGGACAATTGTCCTTGTTTCCATCTCTTTTCTTGGTGCATGATTTATATTTATAGTTATTAACTTGATCATCATCCTCGTTGATGTATTTAGATAATTCCTATCATGGAAAATTTTTATGCGTCTTAGTGTTAATTGGTTTTTTAGGCCTAAATATCTTAGTTTGTTGTTGAGTCATAACTAATTTAGCTTTTCCCCTCAAGTCCTCTCTTTTAGAAAGGATGGTATAATATATAAGGCACTTGTATACCTCAAGAAAGTATATCCTAATTTTTTTTCCCACCTTTTTGGCTTTGGAGTGATCGATATATCTCTTTCTAATACTACCATCTATGACCAATTCTGACATTTGTTATGGTTGATCAAGCCTTACCTTTTGTAATTCTCTTTTATCAATAAGTCTTTTTGGCTTATGGGTGGTTGTTGTTTTTATCACTTTAGAAAAAGGTTTGTTATTCACCTTTATCTTCTTTTCTAGATCTGATTTTTTAAGATAGCATAATTATTAGTGTCATATTTTCATAACTCATAGCATTTGCAACACTTCTTCCCCTTGATCTGATCAATAGTAGAAATTGTATGGTTACTGAATACCTTGATTTGCCCCCATCCCATATACTAGTTGGTTGAAATTTTCTTCAATTTTTTTTATATCTAAAAAATATTTTTTATTCTCATTAACCACATTTATAGTCTTTGTATATTTTCTACCAAGCTTCTTAGCCTATTTAGGCTTTCTCAGTATAGTTATCTCAAATGGTCTCCCTCTTTAATTTTTATAACTGAAATTAGCTATCATTGATCTTCCTAAACTCTTTGTAATCTTAATCAATCAATTGATGGGTCATCGTGACCTCATTCAAGTAGCTAATTGGGTAGGTTTTTTTTAATGGCTTCTTTCCTCTTGGTTTTGATAATATCTATTCATAATGAGCAACATCATTTGTCAAGGTATAGTTATCCAAGTAATTGGTTAATTGGTTCCCATTAACCTCCTTTTTTATATTGACCAATATCTCTTCTCAAATGAGTTTAATGCACCTTTATTATGTTATAGGTGTCGTGCACTTGATTTTTAGAGTCCCAAATCAAAAGGCATAACTTTCTATAGACTCTCTCAGATCTTGGACTATCATGGATAAGTTAGTCAATGTAACCTCTATTGATAGAGTTGGTTGGTAGCATAAAGAACTAGTGAAATGTTGTTTTGATCAATGATGAACTAAATAGTCTTTACTTTAAAAATTGGTTTTACTACACCATCACCACATTGATCAATGAGTTTAGAGATAGGCTCCCTTGTTAAATGATTGTCTTCTTTAGAAAACTACTTCAAATCAATAATTTTCATGGCTTGAAATTGGATGTAACTTTTCCATCCATTTGGGATGTAGACATTTGAATGCAAGCCTAAATGTTCGTTCAATTTCTTAACCTGTCTCCTAGGTGTTGGGCTAGCTCAACTTTGTTTATTCCCTTGCTTGTTATTCAATAACATTTCCTTAAGGTATAAAAAGGTTCACTTTACCTTGTTGGAAGGTAGCTTATGGGGCATTGTATTGCATAGGTATAAGATGGGTTGCTTGTTGGTAAAGCTGTAATGCCATATAATTGGCTTGGGGTTACTTGTACATTTGCAAAATGGGTGGCACTTCATTTGTAATTGTGCTTCAATGTTGTTGAGGCTGCAACTATGTTTGTTGCGTAGGCATATTACCCTAAGATATGGTTAGGACCTTACATGCATTTCTAATGAATGGTTTGTGATTGAAAGATACCCTTATACTTCTCCCCCAACCATGTGTGTGATGGATCAATTCTATTTTAGCTTATTCTAAATATGATTGAGTTGATCGATTATAGCCTGCATGGTTTTACTAACCACCACAATGTTGTTGGGGTAAGTCATGTTTGTTGTGTTCTCTATCTCTAACTTGATGGCTCTTAAATTAACCTTAGATAGGTTTATTTACCGATAAAAGACAATCCTTTAAGAGGAGCAATTGGTGGTTGACTAGTATTTGGACATAGTGGTTATGACCATCTCACTACACCATCAATCCCTTGAAAAGGGTATGTAAGAGGTTGTGTTAATTGTGTTGGAACACCATCTTATCCTTTAAAAGCTGGTAAAGCTAATGATATCAAGAGTAGTGGTGAAGGTATAAGATGTATAAGAGCACTATGAATTTGTCTCTGTGTAGCTTTTTGTTTTTTAGAGAAGTTAGACGATGAAAATCCATATTATGGTGTGTCTAATTAAGGTTTATCAATTGGCTTCTGAATTGGAGATTGACTGCCACATTCTTCATGACCGTGTAATTGACCTTAATTATTCACTTGTATTGCATGTTTGTTAGTCATAATAATGACATTTTAATTGATTTTTTTTTAGGTGGCATGGTTACTAGCTAATGGAATAATACTAAATATATTGTCTCACTTGTTATGCTAATTTGTTTATCAATAAGGTTATTTTCTAGATATTATATTGTATGTTCTTTGTTTTTTTCTTTTCAATAAGAAGAAACTTCAATTATAAACTTAATTCCAAGTGAAGATGGTCCAATATTTCAATTCTTAAGAAAGTTATATTGTTCCAAGCGTTTTTCAAGAGAAAAAAAGAGAGTAAATAAACAAGCTAGAATGTAAATATTGTAAATAAAATAGTAAAGGAAAAATTGCATGAAAGCTATAAATTGCATTAAAAAAATTATGTATATGAGATTGTCTATCTTATTCAGCTTTAAATAACCTATTTATATTTGTATAACTCCTAAATCTAATATTATACATCCTTTTCTACTTAGATGAGGAAATTATATAACGAATTATAATACAAACTGAATTCTAATTTATTTCATGTCTTATTTCTAGTAATTATATGAATTCTAACTTAACATGTAAATATCAATTTAATCTATTGAATACCCCTACTCTGAGTAGATATGAATCTCTAATCAATTACACAAACTCTTGTTGTTATAATCGATCATTTCCTTGTCTTTTGTAATCAATCTGGGCTCTTTCTAGATATAAAAATGTTACCCTCTTTCTCCTTGTTTTCATAATGAACAATTAATATTCTTCAATAATCTGATACATTACATATATAAAAGGGCTATGTCACCTATTTTCTTAGATTTGAATAAGGGTTGTTGTTAGATATGGCATCTGCTTCTACTTGGCAATTAGTTATGATCTAGGAACTCTTGAACACGTGCTCCCTACCCACAAGGATTCCTGTTGGCGCTGGGTCCTCTCGACCTTGACCAGAGCCCTCGTTTACTCTTAGCTGCTTACTGTCACCCTACAGACCACCCACGCCGACCTCTTTCTGTTGCTGTTTTGGGCGTGGATCATGATAACAGGGCTTTCTCACCTCTTTTGCTTGACTTGTTCTAGTTGTTCTTGGCATGACTTTTCTATCGGATTTCCAGAGACAGTGCCAAATTTATTGATTGGATGACACATCGACAGGCGCTGGGTCTAAGATTAGCACGTATTAGGCCTGCTGGATGACCTCCACTCACAAGGCTGAAACAGGAACAAGAATAATCAGCCCCTCCAATAATCAACTTGGGTCCTTTCCCTTTGAAAGACAACGATATAAAATGGATGTCTATGATGTGTGTAATTATGTACCTCTCATTAAGTCATCCATTTTCCTTTTACCTGTCCTACGAACATTCTTTCCTTTCATGATCCTATTCCTTGTAGTAAGGCTACCGTCGTCCTTCAATAATAATCACAGCAATGGTCCACAAAAGCAGTGCTTATATTAAGTAAAAATAAATAAATAAATAAATAAAGGACTGCTGGTTTTCTTCTCAGTTAAACAGAAGCTACACACTGGTCTATAAACGTGAAGGGGACAGAGATGGGAATCAAGGGAGTTAAAAAAGATCACACGAATTCCATCAAATTTGTTCCTCAGATACATAAACAGTGGTTAAATGATTCAAAACTACATGCATATCAAAGAGGACAAGTGTCTGGGAAAAAGCAGAAGCTTCAGCCATCGAGCAAAATATTTCCCTCTTTGTAACTCAAGGTCTTCTCCTATGCACAGGCCAAATCAGGTTAAAAAAACTGCTAGCAGAGAAATCATATTTCCTGAGTCCAAATCTTCACGGTCTTGTCATTGCCCAGTGCACCAGATGCAATAATATTTTGGGTGGGATGACATGCTACTGATATAACTGTATCTGTGTGACCTTCCAATTTCTGCACTATTTTCCTGCTTTGAAGCTCCCACAGGTATACACAACTATCCTCCGAACCACCAACAATGTACTTTCCATTTGTTATGGAAAAGGTGGGCGAAATACAGAATTTTGTATTGACATGCCCAGTGTATGTCTTCAGAAATTTCCCAGTTGAAAAATTCCAAAGCCTCTGCAAGTGTATCATAGCAGATCCAGGTGAGAGATCATCTAGGAAATGAAAAACACCAGAAAAAGAGAGACTGGACCCTCCAAAATAAAACTAAAATGCTTAGTTCTCTGGAACAACAAGCTATCAAATGAACTTTATGTGTTCTAATTATTTGCCCTCGTATATAAAATAATAAATGAACACGAGATATATGTACAAATATAAATTCAAGAACAGGAATACTCAATGAGCTTTGTTAAAAGAACAAAATATCATCATGGAACCCAATTTAATGGGTTATTCTGCAAATTTCCACTTAATTATACACAAAACCTCTAGGATCCAGCAGTGATCCCAAGAAGTGAACTGTTAAGACACATGTCCATGAGATACACATCAAAACGGTAAACAAAAGCAGAGAAAAAGGATCACCAGTTAACAAATAAGCAGATAAAATTCCTCGCCAAAGAACCTAAATGTTGCACAGACAACTTCATAACATAAAAATCTCCATTTCATGGGCATAGGTCATGACGTATAACAAGAAAGGAAGGGGAAAAGTTAAGGATGATAATGCTATGTATTATCTGCACATTTTTATTCAAGACAGCAAAATTGCAGCCATAAAAAAAACGCTTACAACAATTTCAACTGCATTCCTACGAAAGCATATGAAAACAGGCATAGTTTTCCACCAAGACAAGTAATTTACACATAAACTACATAAGTTGATCAATATTGAAAACTATCAACCATTACCAACACCAATACATGAAAATAGCATCCTAATAAAACCAACTCAATGACATATAAACTTTACTCCTTAAAATGAACGTACCAAATTGTTATCCAAGGTGCCAACAAGAATGAACTTTCCATTAGGCGAAAACTTGACGAAGGAAACAGGTGGGTTTTCATCATCAATCAAGGTCTTGATACAATGACCAGTCCCAGCGTCCCAAATTCTACACAATCCATCATAACTACTCGATACAATAAGCGAACCATCTCTATTAAAATCGACAGCTGTGACTGGATCCGAATGGGCAGGTAATACCTTCAAACACTTGCCACTCTTCACATCCCAAATTCTAACAGTCTCATCAAAAGAACCCGAAACAATCATATTCGATTGCGGGTTAAAATTGACGCAAAACACATAATTAGTGTGCCCATGAAGGGTTTTGATTGTGTGCCCTGTTGTGACGTCCCATAGGCGGAGGGTTTTATCGTCGGATGCAGAGACAATGAAGCGGGAATCAGAGGAGAAGGCGAGGTCGGAGACGCCTTGCTCGTGCCCGTGGAAGTCATGGAGATGAGTGATTGGAGATGTAGGAGGATTAGGAAGGGAGATGGAATACGTTCTGAGGGTTTTGTCAGCGGAGGAAGAGCCGAGGAGACGGCCATCGGCGGAGAATTTGACGGATGATATGGGGGATTTGTGGCCTGTTAGGGTTTGGGTTAGGGTGTAAGGTTTGTAGGATTCGGTTGGGGCTGACATTTGCCTTTTCTTTTCAAAGGGTTTATTAGCGTTTAGCCTTTATTTGGCCTTTAGGAGGGAGAACTGGAGAGGGGGAGGGGGAGGGGGAGGGGGAGAGAGTCCTAGACACTCCACAGATGTTCCGACATGCTTCTTGATGAAAGCCTTTTTTGGCCTTTATTGATCTCGTAATTGGCATTTTTTTTTAATGCTGTTTTACTGATTTATTTTTTATATAAATAAATTAATATTTTAATATATTTTCTTAATCAATTTTATAATTTAAAAAAGCGGGTCAATTCGTATTTCTAATAAATTTAAATTTAAAAAAATTAATTTTTTTATATTTTGGATCGTTTTGATACATTAATCTTAAAAATAATTTTTTAAAAATAAAAAAAAAATTATTTTGATATATTTTAAAATGAAAAATATCATTATAATAATGGGTGTAGATTGTGAGTTTGAACTTGTTGACAATTGTATTTTCTTTTTATTGACATACATGGTGTTGTTTATTATTATTATTTATAAAACAAATTAATTTTTTTATCTAGCACTCTAAAAAAAATTGATTAGATTTATTTACTTTTTAGTTTTGATATGATTTTCAAATACTATTATAATTTTTTATTTGAATTTTGATATTTTTAAATTATTATATATTTGATATAAAAATAATAATACTAATAATAAATTAGTCATGAAAATTCAATTCAAAATTTTTTTTCTTAAAGTTTTTAAATAGATTTTATCACTCTTATATGATGTTTTTAGCATTAATTCAATCACACAAAAATAATTTATTATAATAAAAAGCCTTATATTTTCTAAGAAAAACAAGAGATACATTTAATAAAAAAAATTATCCTAATTAAAAAAGAATTAAAACAACTATAGTTTTTTGTTTAATAATAGGACCAATGATGTAGTATTTACCATTAGAGATTCATATTTTCAGTGTTGTCCCTCCACTAAATTTTTTATAATGTAGTTCAGCCATTTACTTTCCATTCCTCAGTTTATTACACTTGCTTGGCCTCATATATATGTTATATAAAGTGTGATTGTGTCATAGGGTGGCTGCATTATTTTTTTTGTTAAATATTGTGAAGTGATTTTTACTTCATAATTAATAATAATATTTATTTCATCAAACTAATTATGAATAAATTATAAGATTTTTCTTGGAATTGATTTCATAAATTTAATTTGAATGCGCTAAATTACAAATGCAACTAACATTTGCTGATGTCAAAGTGAAAAAAACTATATGCTCATGTATGAGCCTACTTAGCATCTTCAAAGATGAAGAGGGAGGGAAAGTTTAAAGAGAAAAAAATAGTTAAAATTTTCTTTCTACTTTATGATTTTCCTAAAAAAAAAAGACATATAAGAATGACTCTTCATTTTGAATAAAGAGATTTTGCATCCTATATAGATGTCCTCTTCGAGACACAAAATTAATAGATAAAAATCATTCTAATAGTTTTTTTGTTTACTCTCCATAGAGCTCTCTTATTCATATATTTCTCCCAAATGATTACATTACCTCCTAACTACTTATAATATATTTGAAAACAAGGTTCTATCTTGTTAAATTAATGGAATAAAGAATGAGAAGAAAATGCTTTATGATGTTTTTATTGTTCAAAACATGTTAAAAAACATCTTAAAATGATAATAATTGATTCGAATATTAGCTAACTTTATATGCAAAAGTTAAAATTTCAAATAGCTAGATGACTCTATTTATATTGATACATTGTTTAAAATACATCTAAACATACAATTCTAATCCTATATAGGTATTTCATAAAATAAGGTATATTAAATTCTAATACAAACTAAATTTTTTATTTGCAGATAATGACATAAATTACTAACTAAGCTACACCACTTTGTCATTTTAACCTGTTAAAGACTTATGCTCCGTGTAGGATTGAAACTTTTGATCATTAGCTTGAACTTAAACTCCTACAAATAATTACTTTTTTTTATCGATCACGACTCTTGATCATCTAGTTAATTATTTTTTAGTTCTCCTAGTTGACTTGGACTTTTTAAACTTGGTCGATTTTATTGTCCACAATCTATTTCATCCTTTCTTTCCTATTTAAAATGTGAACAATTATTGTTCTTTTTTGGTCAACACATGAATATTTATTTTTGGTGTAAATGGACTCGTTGATGAGTTGCAAGTTTTAGCATCCAAACTCAAAAAAAAAATAAACATTAAAGTTTCTAAACCTTTGTAAATGGCTACACTTATTATAAAGTTTCTATCAACGTGGAGTAACTATAGAAAGAAACTCATACATTCAGATGAAGATATTAATGTGGATTAACTCTTAAAGTACACTTAAATTGAGAAAGAAACTAGTATTTATCCATGAGAATATAAGTAATCTTGAGAATGGTAACAAAGTTAATGTTGTTTAAAATGGATCCAAGAGCAAAAACAAGTTTCAAAAGAGAAAGTTTGTTGATTTTGACAAATCTAACAATATCAACAATAATGTTGGCCCCTCTAACAACTTCAAGAAAAAATAAAGTTGTTTTCATTATGGAAAAGAAAGGGCACATTAAGAAAGATTACAAGTTTACAAGAAGTGCAAGTTCAAAAAAACCCCAACAAAGCAATTATAATGTACAGAGAAAAGGAATAATTTGAGGTCATGGTGATCAAAATGCATATTAGCATGATCTTTAAAATTAACATGGCAACTAACACCGTATCGTTTAATTGGTGGTATCATTTCATTGCTATTGTTCATATTTTCAATGATAAAACTCAATTCAAAGAGTTTGAAGATGCTATAAAAGATCAACATGTTGTGATGGGAAATAATGCTAAAGAAAAGGTTACATGAAAAGAAATATTGGAGCTTTCTTTCACTTTTGCAAAGAAAATCGACTTTAGTTAATGTTTTTATATTCCTAAAATTAAGAAAAATCTTGTATCTACAACTAGGTTGTGTCTGAAAGGAATTAAAGTAGTGTTAGAGGCTAAAAAGTTGATCTTGTCCAAAATAAGGTGTTTATTGGGAAGAACTATTCTTCTAATGGAATTTTCAAGCTTAGTATATTAGTAATAAGAGCAATGTTTATGTTTATATTGCTGAATCTTTTTCATTATAGCATAATCATTTAGCACATGTTAGTTTTAGAACTTTAATGTTTATGTCTAAGCAAGGAATGACTTCTTATAATTATGAAACTTGTTGATAAAAATCAATAAGCATCACCAAAAGATCATTTAAAGGTGTCAATTGGGCCATTACAATGTCTATAATTAAAAAGATTAAAGAAGAATTTTATGGGCTAAGTTAAGATGTTTGGGTTAAAAAATTATAAATATGCTAGACTAAACATTTGTATATTGTTTGAGCCATATATAAAGTTATAAATGGAATTCTCCTGCTATTCTAGTTGGGATGAAAATTAGATATCTTAAGATTTCCATCCATATATGGTAGGCTCAATAATTTGTCCGGACAAGAGAAAACAATATATTTGAAGTTAGGCTTAAAATCTATCAGCAAATAAGGAAAGTCGAAAAACAACTATTTTCTATATAATTTGTGGATTCATATAAGACAAGGATTTAATTACATGTGGAATTCTTATTTTACAATGATTTCTTATTTTCAAGAAGATCAATTATGCAGAAATCCTTATTTTGCAAGGATTTCTTATGCAGCAACAATCCTTATTATTTAAGGACATTAGAGGCGGTTTTTGGGCTTATTTTTCATAATACACAATTTTACACAAATAAGAATAACTTTTGATTTGACCGTTGGATAGAGATAAAAATTTTTCAAACTATTTTAAAGGCCTTGTTTTATGTATTGTTAAAATTTTATAGCAATCATCATCTAGAAGACTTTGCTAAGCATAGAAGCTACTATACAAGAATTGTATTGTTTTCTTAGTTGGTTTACGATGTTTTTTTAAGAACTTTTTTTATCAACTTTTTGACATTGTTTAAAATGATTTACCTAGTATAAATAGTGTTGTTTAACTTGTATTTAGGTTATTTTTAGAAGAGATTGAATTATTTCAAAATAATATTTTTTATGTGGTGAGATCGCTCATACTTTTGGTTCTTCATTAAACTTTTCTTGGACTTATCTAACATCAACTATTTTTATGAGATTCTTCCTTTATACTTCCAGCTCATGATTCATTATAATCATAGAGATGGGGTTGTTTTTCATCCAATAATTTTGATGTGTTGGTTTAGGTGATTAATGTGTAAGATTCTTTATCGTAATTTAATTTTAGGTTTCTTAGGTTGTTTTTTTCTTACATATGGGTTCAAGAGTTTTTACCCTTCAGGTTTGCATCAGTTGATATCAAAGTAAAACTTTGAAATCAGGTTATATTTATCTATCTGAAATTTTCTATGTTATTTATTTGTTTTTTTAGTCTTGATTTTTGTGTAAATAATATACAAAAAAAAGAAAAAAAAAAGAAATCACAGATTAAGTTTTTGCTGCAAACATTAAATTTACATAAAATTGAATTTAGGATTCTTAAGAAATTTTCAATTCATATCAATTTGAATCTGATTATTTGATATTGGTTTTGGATTATTTGAAGTCTACTTTGGTTTTGGGTTTCGTAAAGTTATTTTTGAATTTCATTTCATTTTGTATTTGTTTTTGTTTTCATATTCATCTTTGTTTTGTTTTTGTATTTGTTTTTATTTTCATTTCATATTCATTTCAATTTTGTTGTTGTATTCCTTTTTGTTATCATCTCTTTCTTTCTTTCTTTTATTGTTGTGCGTCTTGAATTATATTGGTTGGATGCAACAAAACTAAAATTATTGGTTGCTTTTTTATTGGTTCCTTAAAGAACTAAAAAGGAAAGCACGAGAGGTAAAAGATGAAAAGATGACCGTATTATCGTGAAATGCTAAAATTGAGTGAAACACGAGTTGAGTGAAATCATTTTTAGTGTACACACATGAGAGAGTGAGGATATAGGTTTTTACTACTAACATAAAATTTCAGATTTCAACAATGTCTTTCAAAAACATATCATCACTTGTGAAGAAGAGGGAAAGCCTGTTTTTTATGTTACAGGCTATGCAACTGCAATTTCAGAGGAAGGATGTAAGGTTTGGTGAGGTTTTTTTATAGCTTGGGTAAACAAAATATCATGATTTATAATTTGTAAGAGAGACAATCCTAAATGGTATCTAATACAAGGAGGTAAGAGACGCTAAGACTCCAGGTGGTGAAGGTTGAGGATAAAAAAAAAATTGTAAGAGATTCGTCAAGGTAAATAAGGATGAACAACTTATGATGCTTATTGCAGAAAATAAATATACTACTTGATGCATTAGTAACAAGGATAAGAAGTTCTGGCTTTTAATGCCTTCGTAGCCTTTATACAAATTTGGGAGAGAGCATATTGGACCTTAGTATGGAATTTTAATCCATGGCCAAAGAATTCATGTGCATGTTCATATATATGGAAGCAAAAAAATTCTAGTAAGGAATGTGACTTTTAACAATATATCAGTAGGGTTAACTTATAAGAAAATATTGGTCGAGATGAAAGAATTTGGTGAGTTGGTTAAGAGGAGAGAAAGAAAAGAGGAGATAATAAGCAATTAAAAGTGCATTTTTATTAAACTTTTATATTATCATATTATACTTAAAGTATCATTAAATTTCCTAACTTAAATATGTTTTATAATTACAAGTCTTATAATATAAGATATCTTTAATTTATGATAAATGTTCAGTTGTAAATATAGATTTGTAAAGTAAGTATATCTCACAATCCAGAAAACTTATTGATATGTTTAGTTGTTGAAATTTAGGATTATGTGAAGAGACAAATAGAGGGTTATGCTTAGAGAAGAAATCCTAGTTGGATTGGTACTATTCAAAACCATTTATTTTTAGTTTATAACCAGAGCTATCAACCTCAAATTCATGTTTGGTTTAACTTGATGGAAAGTTAAGATATAGACTTAAAATATTAATGAAGAGCTCAAGACTCAATACTATCATTTATAAGTTCAGATCTTAGTAACAAAAAAAGAGTCTGAATTTGTCTTGTATCCTAGACTTTTTTCGGTGTTCAACCTATATCTAGAGTTTAAGAAGATCAAATAAGCCCATTTTTTTTTGTTTGGAAAGATGAGACAATTATATATAACTATCATGGAAACCATTTATCCAGATTATGATGTTATCGTTACATTTTATCCAACAATCAAATCAATAGTTAGCCACCACATCCATAGTTCTAAATTTTTGCCTTTAAAAGGAGGCATTTTTCATATATATAGACATCTTGGTTTTTAGATCAAAATCCATGCTCTTGCTTGCTTTCTTTGTATTTTTATAATATTCAAATTTTATTTCATGTTATATTCTCATTAATTTCTTGTTTATACTTATCATTTTCTTTATTAAACTTAGTTAATTTATATCATAGCTATGTTCTTATCTTGTTTATTTATGTGTTTTTTAATTTAATTATGTTTAGTTAAATCTATTTTTGGCAAGGTGAAAATGTTATACTAATGATGTAAGAATAAGTATGGTACAAATTCAACATGGATTTTAATGTTTAAATTTAAAAAAGTTTGTTATTAACATGTATTATAGTTATTATCTTAATCAATCTTAATATCATCCATGTTAAGTGGTGAGTCTTGATTCATGGTGTGTAATCCTTGACATAACGAATCCTTTATACTTCCATAGCCTACCGCACGGAGAACCAATACTTGTGCTATGAAAGCATCTTGATTTGTTATTAACATAAGTTAACATCGTGAATACTTTACAACATATACAAGTGTTGGCATTACTCAAATAAGATAATTAAAGATAATTAATACGACCATGTTAATAACTTAAAAATGATCCATTAATGAGAAATCATCTGATTGGAACCTTCTTTGTGTGTGGTTTCCAGTTGAATAATAGAAAGAGTGTGGACTATACTTATTTGAAATACCATTAGTAGATCCTGTAACCTTGATAATTGTTTTATCTTTGTTAAATCTTTATATTAATATCACATCTTTTACATCTCTTTAACTTTGTTTCTTTTATTATTTGTGGTTTCGTATTCTTAACCTTCTTATGGATTGACCCTGGTCTTTCAGGTTTATTTATTACTTTGATACTCTTGCACTTAAGAAAATGCATCAATTATTTGATCGTGTCAAGTTTTTAATGTCATTGCTGGTAAGGTAAGTTAGTGTATAAACTATAAACTTTATTTTTATTTTTCTTTTAACTTTTAACTTTTTTATGTTTTTATTTTTGTTTTTCTTTCTTTCTAAACTTGCATGAAATTTTGGTCACACACAACAAGTGAAATAATTTCTAGGAAATCTTCATCTTTTTTAGAAAACATGAGATCTTTTATAATTATGAGGATGTATTTCTCATAAATGGTATTCCTATTGATGATTCGAGGATGAATCCTTTTAAGAAGATAGGGAATGATGAGAATCAGTGAGCATCACCAAACGATCAATTAGAGTTACCAATTGAGCTTATTACAAGGTCTAAAACAAAAAAGATCAAAGAGTAATTTATTGGGTCAAGATGTTTAGGTTAAAAAGTTACAAATCTACCACATTGAACTTTTGTATACTGTTTGGGCTATATTTGAAAATATAAATGGGATTTTGTTGTGATTCTAGTTGGGATGGAAACTAGACATCTCAAGATTCACATACATATATGGAATGCTCAGTAACTTATCAGAATGAGAGAACGATGTGCTTGAATTCATGCTTGAAATCTACAAGAAAATAAGAAAAGTAAAAAAATGATTATTTTTCATATGATTTGTGGATTTTTACAAGGTAAAGATTTAATGACATGTTAAATATTTATTTTACATGGATTCCTCATTTGGCAAGATTTCTTATGCAACAACAATTGTTATTATTTAAGGATATTAAAGGTGGTTTTTTGGCTTATTTTTCACAGTGCATAGTTTTATACTAATAATAACTTTTGATCCAACTATTGGATCGAGTTGAATGTTTTCTAGATGATTCTAAAGGCTTTGTTTTATATAGAATTTATATTTTGTAGTGATCAAACATGAAGAAGATCTTGTGATAAATCATAAAAGCTACTATGCAGGAATTGCATTATTTTCCTAATTGTTTTAGGATGTTTTATATAGAATTCTTTTGTTAACTTTTCAGAATAGTTTAAGAAATTTTGTTTGGTATAAATAGGGTTATTTATCTTGTATTTAGATTTTTTTTTGGAAAAGATTTAATAATTTCATAAAAGTATTTTGTGTGGCAAGGTTGCTCATACTTTTGGTTTTTTATTGAACTTTTCTTGGACTTATCAAAGATAAATTGATTTTGTGGTGTTCTTCCTATATAATTTCATTTTGTGATTTATTATAATCATAGGGTTGGGGTTCTTTTTCATCCAATAACTTTGGTGTCTTGGTTTAGATAATCATTATGTCGAGTTCTTTATCGTAATCTAATTTTCGTTTTCTTGGGTTGTTTTTTTTTTTTATGTATTGATTCAAGAGTTCTTACTCTCTAGGTTCACATCACTTATGATAAATGTAAAATTTTTATATAAGTACAAAATGACTAAGAAAAAATTTTCAAGTGTTGAAAAGATAATTATTTTCTTGATTTAGTTCATTATGATATTTTTTTTAATTTCAATGGCATTTTAACCAATGGTGGCAATATGTATTTTATTACTTTCATTGATGATAACTTTAGGCATTTATAATTTTTAATCTTTATAAATTTGAAGTTTGAAACAAAATAGAAAGGAGTATCAAATTCTTAACAAATGATATAGGAAATTAATATTTCTCTATGAAGTTTTGTTCCAATTATAAAGAAAATAGAATTGTATATCGAGTAAGAATTGTATTTTAACCAATGGTGACAATACGTATTTTATTACTTTTATTGATGATAACTTTAGGCATTTATAATGTTTAATCTTTATAAATTTGAAGTTGGAAACAAAATAGAGAGGAGTATCAAATGATTAACAAATGATACAAGAGATTAATATTTCTCTATGAAGTTTTATTCCAATTATAAAGAAAATAGAATTGTATATCGAGTAATGGTTACACCAAAAAACCATAGTGTCCTAGACATACCCCAATAATAAAATGGTTTGATGGGAAAAAAAAATAAGACATTGGTTGAAATGGTAAATGTTATGATTCTCTATGCTAAATTTTCAATAAATTTGCCAGGAGAGGATTCGCTAAAAGCTTGTCATATACATAATAGAATATCTTATAGAAAAACTAAAATTACTTTAAATAATGAATTTATTTATCTTATTATAGAGTATCTATTACAGGGAGGACAAAGTTGAGATCATGATCCAATAAAATTATTTTTATGGGATATGTTAAAAATTCAAAATCTTATGGACTATTAAATATTGATTCTAATTTATCGCATAATTGAAATATGTTAAGTTTATTGAAGATAAATACTTCAGTGATTTTGATAATGATATATAGTTGGAAAAGACATAAAATACAAATACAAGTTTTGAAAATTTAAGAAACAATGATAAAAATTAATGTCTCATATAGTAAAATCAAATGAAGACATAGGGAAAAGGTACAAAAATAATCTCATCCTAATTGTATTTATACATAAATAATTTGTCTTGTGAAAGGGAATTGTAAAACTATGGTTAAAAAAATTCCTAAGTTATTATTAGTTAAAGATGATCCTATGACTTTTGGTGAAGCAATTACATCCAAAGAAGCTGTTTTCTAGAAAGAAGCAATTAGAGAAGAAATGAATTCTATTTTTCTTACAGCACATCATGATTGTTGACTTGCCTTTAGGATAAAAACCAATTAGTTGTAAATGGAGAATCAAATACAATATAAATGGATTTATAAAAACCTTTAAGGCTAAGTTAGTAGTTAAATGGTTCAGACAAAGTGAATGTCTTAGTTTTATTCCATACAAATGCTAAAATAACCTCTATAAGAATGTTATTTACTTTAGCTTATTTATATAATTTGCATATTCATCAAATGAATGTTAAGTTTACATTCTTGAATGTTGATTTATATGAAGAGATATACATGAAACAACTTGAGGATGTTACATTAATTAGAAATGAAAACAAAATGTGTAAATTTACAAAATCTTTATATGAGTTAAAGCAAGCATTGATAATGGCATGAAAAGTTTGAATCGATGATCTTATAAGATGATTTCAAATATATTAAAGTATATAAGAAGAAAAAAAGGGATTAGGCATACATAAGAGTTAGTTCCAAGCAAGGAGAGGCTGCTATGGTGGTAGAAATATTGTCATGTTGACAGTGCATTGTTTTTAGGGTGGTTTTTCTCATGTTTATTTGGTTTCTTTCTTTCTCTTTGGTTTTTGCTTTCTTTTCCTTTCCTTTTCTTTCTCTCTTCTTCTATTCCCTCTATAATTTCCCAGTTCAAACTAACCGCATTTCTAACCTAAAAAAATTCTCTCAACTCAAACTATATTTTTCTTATCTCTCTTTATCTTGGCATTTCATCTCTCTAAGTTGGCTCTCATTGTTTCTTGGATTTCTCTCTTTTTACATGTAAGGATAAAGCTCCTATTACCTTTTTTGGTGAAATGATCATTATCATTTCTCCCTTAGGTCAATCTCAACACATTCACCTTAGTTGTACCATTTGGCCAAGCATGTTTAAACATTGGTCTCTTTGCACCAATCTTGCAGTAGATTTTGAATGTCAGATCATGTTTTTTTTTCTAAGAAAATAGTACACATGTAGGAGAGGAGAATAGTGTATTTGTTATATGTTTTAATGAGGTATTGGACTGAGAAAATAGTGGCTAAAATCAAGTTAAAAGACAAAAAAAAAAAAAAAACAAGAAATAAAGCTAAAATTGTAGATATGCATGGTGAAGAAGAAGGGTCTATTTTGGCATGCATGCCTACACAAGATTGTTTTGGGCTACAACTTTTTTTTTTTAATTCAAGTATGATATGAATTTTGATGCCTTTTCTCTTAATTTTGATACCTTTTTAAACTTCATCATTGGACGACCATAGATCATTGCCCATAAAATTTCCATAAGCCTATAAGTAGCAAACAAATAGAAAAGAAAAAAAGGAGAAAAAGTGAGTAAAATTAGAGATCCAAACCTATTTTGATAATGGCTTTCAATTTAGTTTTCACAAGGGAATGAATAAAATTTTAGTGTGTAATGGTTTTGAAGTTTTTGTGCAAAATACCTAAGCAAAACCCATTTTTTTATAGAGGTAGGAATTCCAATTTATCATTCACAGTGTTGTTTGAGAGTATAGTAGCGGTTATTTTTCAAAATGCTTTTACTTGAAAATACATTAAAATAATATTTTTTTATTTAAAAAAAATATTTTTAACATTAATATATCAAAATGATCAATGACATCAGCACGTCAAAACAATTTGAAAAAACTAAAAAAATAATTTGAAGAAAAAAATAAAAATACTTTAAATTTTTTAAAAGCATTTTTAAAAAGCAAAAACAAACTAACTAAAAATCAGTTTATGAAAATGGAGGTTGGAATTACGAGTCAAAATTGTGAACGAGTTGCAAGAAAAAATAATTGAAAAAGGAGAAACTAAAAAAATACAATAATTAAAAACTCAAAACCTTAGTAGAGATGTCCCAAACTCTAATGCAAAATCTCTGTTTTCCCATCTCAAAACGCATTAGCCATGCCTGCCTACGCAACCCCCCCTACTATTCCATTATGTGCTAAACCACCACAAATGCCAATTTATTCAATGAACCCTCAGTTGAAGCTGAAACAATTTTGTTTCCGTCGTACACAAAACCTACAGAAAATTCTTTTATTGGCAATGAAAATCCTTCTTGTTTTATACCTCCATTCTTTTTTTGAATTTTGCCTATCCTCAATAAATTGACAATTTGATCGTCAAATTGGAATAGAAGCTGCAATAAAAATTATTAAAAGTGATATTGTGAATTGCTAAATTGAAAATCCTAGGCATTTTAATATATTTTATAATCTTTAAAATTTTGGGCGTTTCTTAGTTTGCAAGAATTTTCTATCCACAAATGGATAAAAAAAAAACCAAAATTGAATCATTTCATTTTCTTTTTAGTTTTGCATCATACATACAGAAGTGGAAAATATTTCCAGAAATAATTCAATATGATTGTTTATTTATATATTCCCAAGAACATTTTTCACCGAAAAAAGGGGAGAGAAACATTGCTTATAAAGATTTTTTTTTTTTTTTGGTTAATGATAAATTCTCATCAAATTACATTAGTTTCTGTTAGGAATCCAAAGCGATCTCTATCCACCAAAAAAGCATTTCACTATTATTACTAAATTACTAACATCATCTAAAATTGAAACATGTTTGAAATCAACGAGAATAAGAATCCAAACCAAGGGCTCGACGACTGTCATGAAAACAGCTCATCGGTGGCTCAGTTTGCGCTTCTTCGCCGGCTTTCTCTTCCATTCTCGTCGCTCTTCTTCTTCTATCAAGCGGAGTTGCTCCTCATCTTCCTCTCGTGCGATTCTGGCACAGTATATCGAAATAACAAGGGATGTTAGAGCAGGCACATCATCAGTATTCTCCTTCGTGGTTTCCTCCCCACTCCCCCAAAGCATGTATACGATTGACCCACACATGCTCAATAAAAAAGCACACATGAAAGATCTTGATTAAAACTATACGATGGGAGATGTTAGAAGGAGAACAGAATCAGCAGTCACAATACAGAAAAAAAAAAATTCGAAAACAAATTTCAGTTGACATTCTCATATAAAATTACTTAATGATTCTAACCTTCTCTTCTCTTCCTTCATGATATCATCAAAATTTGCCTCCATGTTGCTATCATCATCGTCGTCGTCATAATTACCATGATGTTTATTTCTGCAGAGAAAATAGCAACCATTCATAGCAAAGAAATTACCTCAAACCATCTTATCAAGATCACATGAAAGCATCACCAAAAAACCAGGCACATAAGCTGACCAATCAAATTCAATTTATTATGAATCCAAAACTAAATCAACCAAAACCCTATCTCAGATTGATAGCCTCAAATCATTCTTACCGCACTCCTTGACAATTAGAGGGCATGATTCAGTCATATTGACAATAAGAAGCTCCCTTAGTCCAGAGATAACTACTCGAGGAAAAATATGAATCATGCAGAAAGATTATTCAACAAAAATAAAGGCACTTCAACAACTGAAATGAAAGAGAGTATGTCAGAGGGCAGAAGTAGCAGGAGCAGCAGCAGCTTTACCCAATCATTTTTCTGAGCATTTCGAAAGCATCCACGTCATCATCGGAGCACACATCGGGGAATGGTCTGACAGGCTTTTTCTTCAGGCGATTATCCGGTAACAATACATGAGATGAACCTTGCTTGACTGGCTTATTTATCTGTTAATATTCCAGGCAGAAAGTACGAGATACAGAAACATTTAACATCGATTATGTTGCCATAACTATTTAAATGTAGAGGATCGCTCAAACATGAGGTTTTGGAGATGCCAGTGGCTGTTTTGGTATCATTTTAGGCTTGTTGGGTTCTTGTGATCCTTTTCTCTGTTCCAATTGTTGCTTTGGAACAGATGGTTTTGAAGGGAGAGGTTTGTGTACAGCAGGCAGGATTTTCTTAGCACTTGGTGCCATGGCCTTCTTCTGCATAATGGAAACAGGTGTCTTTGAAGGCAAGCATTTTGACCCTGCAGGCCGGCCAGGCCCAGTCCCGTTGTTGCTACCTAGCTGCCTTTTTGAGTTCATCAATGTTGCATCAGGTTTATTAGCAGAAGTTGGCTTTTGCAATCCTACTTTAGAATGCATTTGGCCATTCCTGAAAACTGACTTCCTTTCTTCATGACTGCCATGAATATTTCTGCCACTATTGCTAGATGGTTGTTTGCTCTTTTGTTGCACTTGAGCAGATCCCGCCTCTTGAACATCAGCAAAAACCCTGTATAAGTTTCCTCAATAAAAATTGCATGTAACTAATCTAAATAACCAAATTGCAAACTAAAGTTGCAAGATACCGGAATTCAGAGCAGAGAAACTTTGATAGGCAGGTTCTTTTGTAGGAGCTGGAAGCTCAGCATCATCTGTTAACAAGAAGGAATAATCTCTTGTATCCTTGAGTTTTTGGACTTTTGTTTTTAGCTGCACATTAATTGAAAAATATTTTCAGTGGTCACTCCGAAAAGAAGAAGAAAAGAAAAGAGCTGCTCAGAATACCTCATTTTTTAGTTTTGGTACATGTCTATGTCCTCCATTTTTGGAACCTGTGGCAGTTGAAGAGAAGCTCCTTTTGTTCTGCAACAGCAAACAAGATTGCAAAGGTAAGATCTCCATCTGAAATATATTAGCCGCTGTTTGCAGCATCTTCACTCCAACATGGTAACAAGTCAAATTCACAACAGCACTTGCAGTTGCAGATCACTAAAGAAAAGCAGTCTCAAATCAACAAAACCCACAACCAAAAAGCTAAGAGAACAAACCACACAAACCATGACACAAAATTTCAGATTAGATCACACAGATACTATCAAGGTTATGGATTTCTGTCAAAATATTCATTTCACTCAATACCAAGGTCCATTTCAAGTTGTAAGTTTGCCATTCTTTTCATGAAAAAACTAAGTTAACCAAATTGACATTCCTAGAAAATTCAAGATGTTACAGTAATTGAACTGGTTCCAAAAATAATAGTGTAGTACTATACTAATTTCTAGTATCAGAGACACCCTTTTCTAATAAAAGCAGTTCCGTATCGCTACCTGTGGGGCTAGCACACACCATGAGTAGGGAAAATTATCTATTGGTAAATTGCAAACCTTAGAGCAACCTTGATAAGAATAAGCAAAATTAGGCACCTGAGATTTCACCAACTTTTAATCAGATGTCACAAAGCTCCACAAACATGCATGTAAATAAGAGTGTTATATGAAGATCAAATCTGCATCATGCACGTCTCACGAGATTCAGCAAAACCAAAAGGTTTATGATACAAACAGCATGCTGGGAGTTTGAAACTCTGAGAGCCAAATGTTGGTTTTCTAGTAATGACTTGCTTTCTTGAATTACTCTTTGAGCAATAACTGGCTGAGAAGGGCCAAAGAATGAGCCATAACTGCAGAAAAATGAAATCAGTGATGTGAACCAAATCATTAACAAAGATA
>Ga0325414_1001132_pt1 | contig 24944 bp, 11 predicted proteins | sample PopdelMetagenome_8_FD_206183 | JGI IMG/M metagenome (GOLD analysis project Ga0325414, IMG submission 206183) | Populus deltoides microbial communities from Bellville, Georgia, United States - Leaf-PdKOR-R3 | ecosystem: Host-associated > Plants > Phyllosphere > Phylloplane/Leaf | place: USA... | reverse complement strand
AGGGGCAACCAATAAAAAACTAAATCATAAGAAGGTGATTATTAAATAACATACCTTAAACACAAATGAACCCCAAAATGGTCATTTGTCAAAATTTAATCCATAAGAGACCTTTATGTCACTAAGATCCTATTCCAAAACTTATAATGGTCACTATTTGGGTAGGACTAGGGCATACAATCTTTGTTTATTTAGCAAATATTGTGAGCGAATCTTGAGTGCTATAAGAATAATTAACCTTAACAATGCATTATCCATTGACCCTTCTTAGGATCTAGGTTAGGTTCAATGAGCCCAACATAAACTCATTGATTATTCATTCACATAGCTTGATATACTACTATTGGTTAACTGGGAGTGGCAAAGATAAATTAGATCTTAGGACGGTTAGGCTTAAACCGATCACCCAAGGTTTAACTCATAGCAATAGAGTCATTATTATCCATGTAGATAGACCACTACATATATATAGACATAATAAATTGTTAGGAATAAAAGACAATAATAACAACACAACTTATTTTAGATATGATGTTTTAGGGTGATAATATATTCTTTTTAACCTAATCAGTCTCTTACAAACTCTGCATATGAATAAAAAGAAGATTGTAGTTTTCGTCAACTTTATGAACGTAAATATATAGTGAACAAATAAATTTATGACTGAGCAGAGGTTGATTTTCAGATTGGGTAAAATGATTTTCATTACCGGTTTAGAACTTGACTTAATCCTTTCAAGTTTTCGCCCGAACCTAACCTAGAAAATAATTATTTATAAAATATCTAACTCATTCAAATTGGTTTGAGCGGGTATCCATCAGGTTCAGGTGAAACTATCGTTCCTATATGTTACCAAATATAACTAGATATGAATAATTGTATTTGGGTCTCATATATAATTATAGAATCTAGTTCTGCTTGACAAATTAACTAAAAAAACTGAGACCTAGAGCTCGATCTATGTTTGGTTTCTAGTTAAACCATTTAAAAAATTAATTTGGTAAAATTTAATTGGCTTGATTAAATTTCTCAGTGATGACGCGAGTGAGTTAATATAAAAAGAAAAAAAACATTGTTATTTTAATAAAAATAATAGCTTGATTTGATTAAAAACTAAGAGTTGAATTCGATGACTTAAATCTTTTTTCTAGTTAATTTTTAAATAGAGGACAATGGTTGTTGTTGATTTAGGGAGCGTTTTTAAAAAATTCAAAAATTTATCTTTTTGTTAAAATTTTTTTTTTATGTTTTGAATCGTTTTGATGTGATGATTTCAAAAATAATTTTTTAAAATAAAAAAATATCATTTTGATACATTTCAACAATACTTTGAAAAACAATCCAACCACACTTTCAAACAGGCCCAGGAGTGTTTGGAAGTGTGATTATTGTTGCTTTTCAAAATATTTTTTACTTGAAAAATATATTAAAATAAAATTTTTTTTATTTTTTAAAAATTATTTTTTACATCAATGCATTAAAATAATATAAAAATATCAAAAAAATATTAATTTAAAATAAAAAATAATAAAAAATAATATTTTTTTAAAAAATTGTTTTTAAAATATAAGGCTGGTCCAGGCAATAAATTAAGCTTCACGGTCTCATGGCGACATATAAAAAGCGAGCCCACGATTAGGTTTTTCCAAGTAGAGGGAGAGAGAGGATTAGAAACGCAAGGCCACGCCACTCTCTCTCAACCAGCTTTTTTTTTTTTTTTTTTGGCCCTTTACCCTCTTCCCTCTCTTTCTCATAACCCATCTAGGGTTTTAGCTCTTCGCTTCTCTCAAACCCCCCCCCCCTCTCACTCACCTCACTCTTTTCTGTTTAGTCTTTCAACATGAGCAACGACAAGGATAACTTCAACATGGCTGATCTCAGCGCCGGTGGTTACCAAAACCCTAATTCTTCCTCTCTGTCACTTTCCACTCTCTTTCGATTTTGATTTTCGTCACTATTGCTTTCGACTTCTTATAATAAAAGTTGTTTTGCGTTTTCTTTTTTGCCTGCAGCTCTTAATGACGAGGATCGAGCTGGCCTTGTTAATGCTCTCAAGGTTGTTTTGTAACCGACTTTGTATTTCTGTGTTGGCTTTTATTTTGTTGGGTTCTTTTTATGGTTCGAATATGGAGAATATGAAAAAAGGATATTTGATGTTTCTCTTCCTTGAATAGCCACTCGTTAAATTTTATGTTTGTGATTGGTGGTTGGACTTTGATTAACCTCTATCTGGTCACTCTTTGACTATGCTTTCCTTTTGTTTTTGTCTCTCTCAATGTTGTTTCTGTTTTACTTTTCCTATTATGATTTAGAATATTGTAATGGCTGATTGGATGAAGTTTTTTTGCTCTTTGTCCAGAATAAGCTACAGAGTTTGACTGGACAGCACTCTGAATTGCTCGAGAACCTGTCTCCAACTGTTAGGAAGCGTGTTGAGGATCTCAGAGGGATCCAGGCATGTTCTTTTTGTTGTCAAACCTGATTTTATGTGGTGTAATTGAGAGCTGTGCTCTTCTAGCCTGTGGTTTATTGATTTTCTATATTTGTGTTTTGGCAGCTTGCAGTTTATTGATTTTGTGTTGTTTCTAAGTCTCTGTTATTGTTCCAGAAAGTTGCCATTGTGTGATAATGCAGTTTTTGTACTTTAGATTGCGTGAATTGGAATGTAAATAATCTTACCCTTCAATCCAGCTTTGATATAGTTTCTTCTGATAGCTGTTCAGAATTAATTTGATATTGGAATGAAATTTATTGAATTAATTTTCATTTGTACGATGATTTACTTAAGTTAAATTTATGTGCTTGAAATAAAATTTGAAAAGAAAGAATTATGTTGAAGTTACATTGAGTTATTTTTTCCCATATCATTACTCGTCTTTGATAATTCTATGCAAACAAGAAACGGAGGATGAGGTCAGCTTTGGGAGAATGTGTTGAGCTCTATTTCATTGAGGTTTCCAAACATGGTTATTGGACCGAATATAATTTAATTGAGTTAAATTAAATACTTAAAACAGAACTTTTGGATGGTATATTTTAAGATTTTCTTTCTGTAAGATGGCAAGAATGCAGAGAGGTTTGATGACTAGCAGAAGTTGTACCATCTCGTAAAGGTTATTTTTCCGTAAAGCTACCTTTGAGGTCGTGGATGGAAGAATTTTGAGGCAGCCCATCCCTTTTTAACAATTTTGCATGAAATTGCTACTTTTGAGACTTGAATTTGCCCTTGTGTTTGCTTCATTCTCAGTCTTTGGAAAATTGAATATGGAGGTGTTTGGGATTGAGGTGCAAGGTGCTTTTTAACATAGCTTTTCGCTTGAAAATGCATCAAAATGAATTTTTTTTTTCAGATTTGTTTTTCATTTTTGACATCAGCATATCAAAACCATAAAAAAACAACTAAAAAAAGCATCAATTTAATGCCTTTTCAAACCAAAAGCAATTTTGAAAAGCATCTGAAAGCAGAAGTTGTGCCAAACACCCCTTTATTTTGGGTAGTTGAGGAAAGTTTGTTAGCTGTGGTTTTTCTCTATTTCATGTCTTTGCATTAAATTACTTAATGTTCATCTTTGTTCTCATTCTTGCATGATTAACCGGTGGCTTTAGTCTTTTAAATATGGGGTTTTTCAATGTTCAGAGTCAACATGATGAGTTAGAGGCAAAATTCTTTGAGGAGAGAGCAGCCCTTGAAGCGAAGTATCAGAAATTGTACCAACCATTATATAGTAAGGTAAGATATACTTGGAGCCCATTATTGTTTTGTTCTAATACACTTGTCATCTAAATTATCCTATGAAAGGATGTTTTTAATTCTGCTTCTCTGCCTACTTACAGCGATATGAGATTGTGAATGGTGTTGCTGAATTTGAAACTAAAAATGAAGCGGCAATGGACCAAGAGGGGGAAAAGGCTGCTGAAGGTACTGGCATTCTGCTTATTTTTCATTGGTCATTTCTTTTACTGACAAGTATGTGTTGCTTGATATTTAAATACATCTGATGTAGAGAAAGGTGTTCCTGATTTTTGGCTTGTCGCAATGAAGAACAATGAAGTGCTAGCTGAGGAGGTTTGTGTTTTTTGTTTGCTAGTATCATGTCTTGATTTCAATGCATCTGATGATATGGTTTCAATTTTTTTTTATGGTATTGTCATCAGATTACTGAGCGTGATGAAGGAGCTCTCAAGTACCTTAAAGATATTAAGTGGCATAGGATAGAGGATCCCAAGGGATTTAAGCTCGAGTTTTTCTTTGATTCCAACCCTTATTTCAAGAACTATGTTTTGACAAAGACATACCACATGATTGATGAAGATGAGCCCATTCTTGAGAAAGCAATAGGGTAAGTTCTATTTTTCTACCTCATGATTATGCTGACAAGCTCTGACCATTTTTTTTGTTGTAATACCAACATTGGAGAAGGCTTGGTCTCGAACTGAAATATTTTTGTAACCTGGTGTGTTGTAGGACTGAGATTGAATGGTATCCAGGGAAATGCTTGACCCAGAAGCTTCTTAAGAAGAAGCCCAAGAAAGGATCGAAGAATGCCAAGCCAATTACCAAAACTGAAGAATGTGAAAGTTTTTTCAACTTCTTCAGTCCACCACAAGTTCCTGAGGATGATGAAGATATTGATGAAGATACTGTAATGACAAGTTTTATTACATCTATTGAAATGATTAATAATAACTCATTGCTTGTTTTTAATTCTGGTTTCTGGTTTTTTTTTTTTTTTGTCATCTTCTTGAACAGGCTGAGGAACTTCAAAATCAGATGGAGCAAGATTATGACATTGGGTGAGGGTTTTTTTTTTCCCCCAACTATTCACTTCACGTCATGGACTGGGTTTCCTAGTGGCAATCAGCTAAACTTAATTTTTAAATGTTAAAGAGTCCCAAATCTGCTAGCCATGGTTTCCCTTTCTTTTTTACTTGAACTTTTTTCATATATGTCTATGATCAAGGTCAACCATTCGAGACAAGATCATCCCCCATGCTGTGTCATGGTTTACTGGGGAGGCAGTTCAGGGGGATGAGCTTGGATTGGATGATGATGATGATGATGGCGAGGATGATGAGGAGGATGATGAGGATGAGGAGGATATTGATGAGGATGAGGATGACGAGGATGATGATGATATTGATGAGGATGAGGATGATGAAAGCAAGACCAAAAAGAAGGTTTGATTGTCTTGAAATTTGAGTTCACATTGTATTTTTTTCTCCTGTTCATCTGTTTGAAGTTTGGTACGATGCTAATTTTTTGTTGTTATTTGGGCTGAAATTTTGTGGCAGTCATCTGCTGGGAACAAGGTATTGCTTCTATTCAATAGACTCTTTCGCTTTTGATTATCTCACTTTTCCAATTGCAAGTTAGGTGAATTTAACTTATTTTTTCACCTATGATTTGGCAGCAGAAAAGTGGAAAGGGACAAGTTGGGGATGGTCAGCAGGGTGAGCGGCCTCCAGAATGCAAGCAGCAGTGAAGTTTGATTGCTGCAGCATACTTGTCAAGTGTTGATGCCATGTTTGGAAGAGGAGATAGGAAGGGGCGTTGAATTTTTGGATGTTCATTCATTTCTTTTCTTTCTTTTTTTTTATCTTATTTTTTTCACTTTTACATTTGTATGCCATATTCTGAACGAATGGTCTGGACTTCTATTTATCCCCTGTTGGTTTGGAGGGGAATGTGGTGAAATAGGTTATAAGAGGTTTTTATGCTTTTGATTTTGTTTTCCTAGTGGGATTTCCTTCTACTATTAAAAGAACTCTTCTCCCCTTGCTTTTATTTTCTGAATTTTGCAATTTGTTTGGTGCCCTCTCTCCTTAATCCATTATTGCGAGCCCTCTTCCCAGCCCAATGCCATTTTGGCAGCAGGTGGGGCTTGTTATTGATTCACTGTCTTGATATTAAATGACTAAGCTTTTTTTTTTTAATTTTGTTTTCAAGAATATTACTTAAAGTGAGATTTTTATTTAATTTTATTTTTTTATATTAGATTGAGGAAGAATTACTTTTTATATTTTTTATTATATAATAAAAAAAATTAAATCGATCAAGTGAAGTGTATGACTTGAATTGCGAGTTTGATGAATAGATAAATATTAATCAAAGGGTTACATTCAGATTTTTCTGAATTTTATTTTATATGTTTTTTTTTTGTAAATTTTATCATTTAATATGATATTTTTATTGAATTTTATAATTTAATATTGAGTTGATGATAATTAATTTTAGTGTCTTCTATCATATAATAAAGTAAAAAAATAATTTGATCTAGTGGATTCCATAACCCTTGCAGGGTTAACAGACTAACTAAATATCATTCAAAAAGATGAGTTGAGATTTTTCAAGTTTAATCGTTGTACCAAGTTTAATAACAATGCCTGAAAGTTTTTAGCAATCTAAATGTGTTTTTTTTTTTTTTACAACTTAAGAAATTTGTGTCTAACCCGCAACCAAAGTGCATACAAATAAACTAGTCTCATCTGATTGATTTAGGGATTCGAGTATGATATTGCATTGTGTTGGCTTGAGCCTCTCCATTTGCCATTAGCTTTTAATGTGTCCCTTCAATGCAAGTACAAGATTTTTTTTACCTAATAAAGCTTTTGGAGATGGGATAGTGTTCTTTTAGTTTGGATAGTGAAGTTAGAAAAAACTTTAAATTGAATTGGGTATTTCCACGCCAAATATGATAGGTTTTGAAGGTTTTTTAATTAAGTTGGATCAGGCTAGTTCATAAATTCTTGCCAAAACAAACTTATTATCATAATAAAAGACCCTTTGATGTTTAAGTAAATCATACGAGGAAAATAATGTCTAGTGAAGAGGACTAAAATGAGAGCATGAAAGAGTTTATATTGTGATTGTCGTGTGTTGTTATATGTCATGTGGCCCCATGTGTTTATTATTACTTGGTGACCTAAGGTATTTATATACTTTGGTCATATGTAATTACCTCATGGAGCATGGAGTTGCAGACATACTATGTAAGAGTGATCATGAAAAATAATTACCCTTATCGTGCAAATAACTTGTAAAACAAGTCATCAGGTGTAAGGGATGTACTGGATATGGTAGTGTTGTACTGGCTATTGGTGAGAAAGATAGGCATCTATTGGCGAGACAAGCAAGCATTCATAGGTAACTGTGTGACATTATATTGACAAGGCGTGCACCCGTAACTTCTACAAGTGCATAAGTAGTTGTTTGGCACTTGAGCTCATTATTTTTTGTTCTTTTCCTTTCTTCCCCCTTCATTTGCATGTTGTTTGGAAAAATAACTTAGAGGATTGAAATGGAAAATTTTAGAAGAATTAAGGATGAACTAGAGGAGAAGGGAAAATTGTCTAGCATGTCTATTATATGAGCTAACTCACGGGACAACCTGTTGTCTTTAGAAGACGTATGTGGCTTCTTCCCACCTTTGATGGTGGTGTTCTTTGGTGTCATTGGACTTATTCTTCGAGCTCTTTCTAGTGGTAGGGCACGTGTACATGATAGAGGTATGATAGTGCTTTAATGGCTTCTTCCTTCTTTTTTTTCCTTTTTTTCTCTCTCTCCTCGTTGAAAAATAAGTCAATCTTATTTTTCCTTCATTTACTTGGTCTTTTTTGCTAAGAGATCTTCTCTTTTTTCTTTTTTCTTTTTTCTTTTTTCTATTACTATAGCTAGCCATTCTCCATTGGGCTATTATAGCTAACTCTTCTCCCTTATTGACCATGCTTTTTTAGTCAATTAGGTAGTTGGGCCTTTGGCCCAAACTAGAAGACCAGACAATAGTTGCCTGGTCTTTAGCTATTAGGTCTCTAGCCTAAATAGATTGATTGAACAATATAATTCGGTCTTTTTTTAAAAGGTTTCGGGCTTTTTGGCCTATTTATTTCCCTATTTAATCTTTGAAATTATATGTAAATCTAATGACTCATGAATTTTTTCATCAAGCTTAACAATGTAGCATGTTACAACACCTAGGCACATAAAAACATATGTTGTAAGAGTTGAGTCAAGATAGTATAAGACATAATACACTTCTTTGATTGCCCTTTTTTTTTAAAAAAAAAGGTAGCTAAGAGAATGCTTATGAAAGTGGAGAACTTTTGGGTTGCCACAATTAGTTTTAACATTTAAGCCGAATAAGGAGTGTATTTAGGCGAAGAAGACCATTTTCAAGTGAAGTAAAAAATGTTTTATGATCACAAAAGTCATAAGGATTGTGCAAATGACAATGAAAAATCAATGTAGAATTTACATGATGAATGTTTATGGAGATCATTATAAAAAGACATGAAGATTTCATTAAAGACATGAAGATTTTGCTTAAAGATTTTATTTAAAGAGATAAGAGATTTTGTTGGAGACATGAAGATTTTACTTGGGGACATGGAGATAAGTAATACCATTGAAAAAAAATATACAAAGAGTATTTGAATAGAGAATATTCCTTTTTTAATTGAAAAGTTTAAAATATTTTCTTTATCCCGGGTAGCACATTATAGGACACACCAATTTATTTCATTTTTTTGTTCAGGTTGCATTTCTTTCTTTACAAATTATTAGAGGTAACCCTTGGTGATCAACCTTTTTATCTTTTTTAGGGCATAATATATCATAATAGTTGTTATGATGAAAGAAACAAATTTTATTAGGGTTTTGTGTGCTTACAATGTTTTTTTATGGGAGGCGGATATTGTATAAATTCTGTTGAAAGCCAACACCTCAATGCAAATGATGATCAAAGTTATAGTCATGAGCTTAAGAAACACTAGTTGAGCAAGAATTGATTCATTTGTGTTGTTTTTAGATATATTAGGACCGCTAGAAAATTGATGATGTTTGGGGGATTCTGTTCTCTACTATTAGAATTGAAGGTGTCTTTGCCTGGTCAAGCCCTCTTATTCTGCTCAAATAATGTTTTGCATTGCCTATTTCACTTTAAGGAGAGTTTGATTAGGAAAAATGTATAATTATTTCTATAGAGAATAGTTGTAAACTTTACTAATTAGGGCTTTAGTGGTAATAAGTTTGAGTAGACTTTCCACATTTATTATTTTCTTATTAAGCTTTTAAATATATGCTCTAGGCTATCATCTTCTTGTTATGTGATGACAAAAAGCTTAATTGTTTTCTTTTTAGCTAATATATTTGCGTTGAAGTGAGATATGAGTTTGGCTCAAATATTGTTAAAGTCAATGAAAGGTACAAGAGCAAGATTTGAAGGCAGATTGATAATGGTAACCATTCTTGTAGATAAGACTTATTGACGCTTTACTTTTAGATCTTTAAAGTTCAAGTATAAAGCATCCAATTTGAGAAAGCTCTTTATGGAAAAAACAACTTATTCAAAGGGTTAGAGTACGAGTGTTCCCATGTTTGCTTTCCTGTATGTTGTTCTAGCTTATTTTTTGAGAAAAATAGAGTTGTATACATGTATTTAGGATGCATGCATTAGAGCTAGTTATTGTGTCACTCGTTTTTTGTGTAACAAGAAAAACTTTAGTTAACACTTTCATTTAATGTACAATTTGTTGAAAATCTAGAGGAACTAGTGTACTTATTGTGAAAAGGTTGGTTACTCTCTCGTGTCTTAGCATTTCTAAGTTGTTAGCTATATATATAAAAAAAAACACTTTTAATAATGTAAGAAATGAGATTGAACTAGTTTTTATTTAGGTACCCATAGATAGTGTTACTAATGAAGTTGAAAAAACCTTAAATTGAATTTGAACCTTTCTACTACTGAGTTTTTTGAAACATGTAAACACAAAAAAAAATGATAATTTAAAAATCTTTTTAGTAGTTCTAAGGATCCTATTACACAATCTAGGATTGTTCAACGTTTGAATGTAGACTACTTGAATATTAGATCTTCTTAATGTTTAATTAACTTCTTTAAAGCTGGGTTATTGTAAACTACAAGTCATCTATGTGTCTGGCCTTTAACAGTAATCCACACGAATCATTAGTGAAAATTTCTTAAAACCCATTTTAAAAGAAAGAGGTCATTTTGCATTTGAGTATTAACTCTTTCTTTTGTGTTATATTCTATAACTTAAATAATTTTTTTTCTACACAAAAAAATATGAGTCATAACATTTTATTTATAAAACAATCTAATAACTCTATAAAACATAAATATCAATTTGCCCCCTGAATAATATCACATATATTATTTCAGGATAATTTTAAAAATTTATTCAATTAAGTCCCTACTTGATTTTTTAGGTCTAGAATTGTAATCCCTTGTATTAATTACATTTTATTCTTCAATTTCTAAAACTTATTCACAATCAACTCACACTTGATTAATTATCCTAATTTAATTTTTTACCAATGATTTTTAATGTGTGTGACCCATTGAGTTTCTAATAAGTTGACCAAAATATAAATCATAATTCTAAATAAATTAGGATTAAATAAATTAAATAATTTAATGTATTATTAATTTAACATTTGATTGATCTATATTTGAAGATAAAATGTACCTTCTAGCAACATATCATGATCCCTCAAATATTAAAAAAGTCATATGTAGTTTGACTTAACCTTTTAATGATCAGTTTCCCAATGTAGTTATTATTCATTCATTAAGAATGTTTTGATTTAGATATTATAAGATGAAGTGTATCTACTTTGTTGAATCATGTTCTCAACAGTATAGTAATTGATCATTTAGGTAAATTTTGAAACTCTTTTCAAATCTCATTCCACTTTGCATAAGGATTTCACAATCACTACTATTTGAGAATATGTGAAGAGTTTTTTCTAATTCACCTGGGGTGATGAACCATCTCTTGATTACTCAAATATCTTTATATAGTTCAATGTTGCGATGTCGCGGTCGCACAAATTAATTACCCTAGCTTAAAACACACAAGATAGTATAGAGCAAGCAAGGGGTCGATCCCACGAGGAAGATTTAGTTTAGATTTTTATGCTATATGTTATACAATTAGGGGGTTTTGATTTGTGATGATCTAAACTATGAAAGAAATTAAACTAGCAAATAAAATCAATTAAAACCAAAATTAATCAAGAAAACAAACCTTGGTCGCAAGCACACATCCACCAACAAAAATTAAAATCGATCCTTGAAATGAAAATTACAGTTTATGTTCTGAAATTTTATCTTTTCTTAACATTGATTAATTAACAGATCCACTGTATAACTAATCCTAACCAATAAACAATCAAAGTGTCCGCGCTAATGATTCAATTTAATGGCAACTTTAAAAACTAGATAATTTCATCAAGATTAACATACAAGCTGCCCACAGCTTATGTCACTTTGTTCAAATGTTCTCCCTAAGTTCAATAACATAGTTCCGCCATAATTATCAAGCTTAGTTGCTTCACAAGTTCATATATCACAACTCCAGTTTTGATATTAAACTTAGCAATAGATTGTTCACAACAATAACTTAGAGTCCGCTCTAGCAATCATCAATAACAATCATAGGAAATATGCATAGGAAAACAATCTTACTCATTCATAACATAAACTGAAAATAAAAAGAATAATAAATCTCACAGTTCTTGAAATCCGAAGGTCTTTGCGTCCTTGCAACTAAGAAAAGAGCTTAGACTTGCATAACTATAGAACAAATACTTCTAAAGATTGAAGAGAGCATGATTTTAGGGTTTGTAGAGGAGAGAATTTGTGTTTATTCTCTACTGGCTGCTGCATCCTTCTGCTCTCCCTCTTTTCTGCTCTTTCTTTTAATATGCTAAGAAACCCTAGTCCCTATTTTACAAAATAGTTCTCCCTTAAGTTGACAGTTTACATTTAAGTACTTCAATAACTATTTTCCTAAAAATAAGAAATAGCCTTACATTAAATCTTCAAGCTTTGACTTAGAGGAGCTAAATTGTTGAAATAAAAACTTGGACGCCGGTTTAGATGCTTCGAAACGTAATTTGGACATGTTCCTTCACAAAACCTGTTTGCTGGCAGAATTCAGCTGTCATCTTTGAAAAATCATATCTCCCTCATATGACATTGTTTTTGGCTCAACTTTTGAGCGTTTATAAGACTGTTAGTTAGCAATCCAAAAAAATTAAGTTTGCATAAATTGGACTTCTGTAGATCCAGATATTCAAGTTGGAATGGAAGAAGGTCAACACTGGCAGATTACGAGATTTGACTTTGAAAGCTGCGATTTCCATGATCTTCCTTATTTGATTTTCTTCCCTTAGATTTTCAGAAAGGTATGGATGTTAGCTTTTTAATGCCACTGGAATCACTTCATTTCGACCTTTAAAGCTCACGCTCTGCACAAAACTTTGACTGAAGGTCAAATCTGCCAATTACCTCCAATTTACTCCTTTTTGCATCTTTCATCCAAAAGTGCATTCAAAACATAAAACAAAGAATATCAAGGCATTTTATATATAAAAAACAGGCAAAACACTAGTTAAATATGGGTGAAACTATCGAATAATATGGTTGCATCATTCAAGTTACAATACCCAATATATGTTTGTTTGTTATTCTTGATTGATAATAATTTTAGTAGTAGTAGTAGTAGTAGTAGTAATAGTTGTGATATTAATGGTAATAATTATAAAAATAGTAATAATGGTATTAGTGATGATAGTTTTTTATGCAAACCTCATTATCACGTGGTCACGCAACCCACAATGAAATTATAAATCAACCCAAAAAAGCTGAATATCAGGTTTGAAACCCCAAGTCAGAGGTAACCCTATACCTACAAACTAAAAGTATTGGAAAAACAAAACTTAGACCTACAGATAACCTTGTACTTAAGAACTCGAAGTATGTAAATGACGTCACAAAACTAGTTAATCTTTAATGAGTTGGTGTACAATATTTGTCCTTACAAAAATAGATTTTTTGCTACATGCAAAATAAAAGGAAAATCTTGTTTATTCAAATTATCATGGTTGCCGAAAATTACGGTCATAAAAATAATATTAGTCCATTCTAAATAACCATAATGAACCTCTTTTGGTTTGCAAGTCAATGAGCCATATATAGTAACCTACTATTACATGTCTAGTATTGAAACAAACCCTAAAACAATGTTTAATAGGCCAAACCAAACCCAATTTAGAATAAAGTCCAAAGCTAATACTATTTAACACTAAAATAAATTAAATAAAATCATAAAACAAATTCTTGCAAACTATAAATAATAGTTGTTGTCATTAATGTCTCATTGTTTGACATGAAATCCTTGTAAAATAGGTAAATAAATAGTTGCCACACATGTGGTAGTGGTGGTGATGGTGATAATGATGTCTTCTTATTTGACATGAAATCCTTGTAAAATAGATAAATCAACAGTTGCCACACATGTGGTGATGATAGGGGCAGTGTTAATAGCAGTAGCGACAACAATAACAACAACAATAATAATAATTCATCCTTCAGCGTTAGATTTGTTGTGGATTGAATTTCACTATTGTTTCATCTATGATACTTCTGGTGATACAATCCAAGAAATGGTTAAAGAAGAAAATTCGGATTCTAGTGTAATTGTGCTTATTGTCCAGTTTTAAATCGACAATAATAATTCTCAACCTGACCATTAGATTAGGCTGAAAACTTACCCAGATTTTTCCAATATAGTTTTCTATATTGGGGTAAAATTTCAGGTCAACTAGAGTTCAAGAAAGCTAAAATTAATATAGCATGTTCTGACCTATATTGCAAGGTCTTCCCGAACTCTGATTGACTTGAAATTTTACCTCAATATAGAATAATATTCTGCGAAACTCTAGGTAAATTTTTAGCCCTATCCAATTATCGTATTGAGCATTATGATTATTGTTGTAAAGCTCGACAATAACATAATTACGCTAGAATCTGAATCTCCTTATTCAACCCTTTATTGGATCAAATCATCTGGTTTAATGACCCGAGTTATGAGTTTGAAAAGTTGGCGTGGCCTAACATTCTCTTCTTTTTTCATTATTTTTTTTTTGCAATTTCATCGTTCAACATTAGTTTTTTTAAATAAAAAAAAGGCTTTGTGGTTTTATTTAATTTCTTTTCTATCGGGTTACTTTGATCTCATAACCTGGACCACGAGTTTTACAGACTAATCCAATTACATACTTTTAATGGTTTTCTCTAGGTTATCATGCTTTTTTTTTTGTTTACTATCGTTGTCAAATTGTTTTTCATCAAATAAAAATAAAATGTACCTATTAAAGCTAGTGGGGCCTATAACTTGAGTCATTTATTTGTTATTTTTTTAAAACATGCTTTCAGTATTTAGATATTGTTTTTTTTTCAAAGAAAAATACGAACTGGCAACATAGCATGCATACCCATATCTAGTTATAATATAACCTAAAAGAGATAGAGGTTTTATTGTGGTTATTTTACTATTTATTCTCTCATATATCACTGTGAATTTCAATAGTTAAATCTTTTAAAAATTTTAATTTGATCCTTGAACTTTTATTTTAAATAATTGAGCTCTTTTGAACCAAAATTAGCATCCAATTGCATGTTTTATTTGGAGGGAAGGTTGAAATGAAAGATAAATAATTTAAATGAAAAGGGCTGGTAAAATAGATGTTTGCTTTGAAATTTATTTTAAAAGTATACTTTACACTCCTATCTTTTTTAGCTATTAGGTAATTGATCCCCCTAAATTTCAAAAATTCAATTTTGGTATCAAAATTTTTTTTCATTCCTTTTTTGGTAAAGGAGAGAGAGGGGGGTTATTGAATTCCAGTGTAGAGAAAAAAAATTTTCACTGGTGATGATTTCAGCCACTAAAACGATTAACTTTTGTATCAAATGATTCCATATGATAATGCGAGTTAAGATTAAATGTTTTTTTTTTACATTGAAAGCGCTTAAAAAACATATTTGAGCTTGAAAATATTTTTTATTTCGAGTTTATTGTTGGTTTTTTGGTGAGTTTGTGTTTTTTAAGGCCATGAATTGGTTTAACAAGATTTCAAAGGTGTTTTTTAGGTGTTTTGGGTAAAAAAAAAATAGATTACAAATGGTTTCAAGGTGAAGAAAACAAGAACCATGTTGTTCCGGCCACCTTAATAGTCGAAATCTAAGGAATTATAGATGACGCGTTGTCTGCAAAGAGATAAGACACATCATCTCTTTTTTTTTTTTTTGTCAAAGAATGGGCAAACGACATATGACAGATGACATGTCATCCACCCCATTAACTTTAAAAAAAAAAAAAAGTGAGTGCGTGTGGACTTTTCTTGGTGGGGCAAGTGTTTGGCCTCATTCTTTTTTTTAAAAAAAATAATTTTTTATTAATACCTTTTTTATATGTTTTTTTTAATTTATGTTTTAATTAATACCTCTTCTCTGTGATTTATTTGATCTTTTCATCATTTTTTAAATAGCAATTATTTTCTAATTATATTCGATGTATTTAATTTCTTAAAAGATTAATATGATTCATCTGTAATTTTTCTATACTTTATATAGATTAAATATTTAGTGTTATATGATATTTTTAATATGTGTAGCTTTACATATTATTTTTTTCTTTGAGTTTAGTCCATAAATTTTATGTGTCGATTTCTATTACAAATTGATTTTAATACATAAATTCATTAAACACAACTAGTAAATGACCCATCTTTTTTTTTTCAATGTTATCATGATCACTTTAGACACACACACACACACACACACACACACTGCTATCATTGCTTCTTCTTCTTTTCATATGATTCAAATAAAGCCAATTTATTTATTTGGTTGGGACTATAACCCGGGTTATTGGATTTCTCTCTTTTAAAAAAAAAAAAAATGTTCTTGCAACGCCTAAATATTTTACTGGAAAAATAATACGGACCTGTAGTTTAGCGTGAATACCAATCAAGTTCTAAACTTAAAGATAACAAATTCGATCAAATCAAATGTAAATTCCTGGCTAGAATTTGTCTAGGTTAGTAAAATATAAAAAAATTTAACCCGATAATAAAATGGGTTAAATGAAATTAAAGAAACTTAAGCAAGGTAAATGAGGTGAACATAATGAAATGAAGAGTGAATATAGTACTAAATTGTTAGGGGAAAAAAAACTTCATGAGGACAAAATATAATAGGTAATACCAATAGGGGTCAATATATAAATAAAAAAAGGTGAGGGTCAATGTGTATTTAACAAGAAGATGACACTATAAATACCCTTCCATTCTCTCTCTTGCCATGAGCTTGCAAGAACAAAAAGAAAGGGTAGGGTTCCTTGATTTTTTTTTCTCATTTCTTGATGAAATCTTCAACAAGAAGCTAATTTATGGTGATTAAAAGAGTTATTAAGTGATTAAAATGAGGTATTTGGGTGTCTTAGAGAGTTTGAAGCTTAGAGGAAGTATTTTGGTGTTAAAGTGAGAGGAAATTGTTAATGAACAGAAGTTGTTCTTCTTATTTCTTTTTTGATTCTTTGTTATTTCAAAGTAAGAACAACTTCTATTGAGTTTGATTGTGGAAACTTAATATATTTGGAATATTAGATGTTTTGAGTATTATGGATCTGGATGCATCCTTATGTATATGATAGTTGTATGAGTATATGTTGTTAGAAACAAGTTTTGAAGCATGAATAAAGATTGTGTAAGTAGGAAATTATATAAATTTGAAGGAAAAAACTCGTATGTTTTTCATAATGGTGCATTCGGCTATAGATAGAAAGAAGATACAAAATTTCTAGAACTAGAAATGGTCTAGCCATTTTGAGAAATGATTAGACTGATTTAAGAAATGATCGGACCATTTCTCAAAATCGTTAGACCATTTTGGCTACTGTCCAGTTTTGGTATGATTTTGTATTTTGGTCTTTTCTTAGTTTTTTTTTTGTTCTTTTGGGTTTGCTTTAAGGGAGATGAAAATTGTTTGATGTAATTTAGCATGATATGTATGTTTATCGATGATGATTGAAACACTTAATGTGAGGTTGAGGATCAAATTGCAAAAACAAAGAAATGGATATTTATACCTGACGAGAATTTGGAATTTTTGATGCGATTAAATTGAGAATTCAAAATCTAAATGGAGAATGAAATTGACCTTTATGGTGATGAGTGGCAAATGATATATTGATTCTACTAGTACAGGAGAGGATGAGAGACTTTATCAATAGCAGGGGATCATTTCACGCGCTCAGATATTATGTGGATGCTCGACACCTTAAAACTATAATATTAGTTAAATTGTAATTTTCTTTAGTTGTATCTTGATTTTTATTTGGAAAATATTAAACAATTGGAGAAACTAATTTACTGGTTAATAAGATTAGTATCCTAGTTAATGAGCGATTATAGAAACTAATTCTCAAGTTAATGATATTAATATTGTGGTTAATGGATAATTGAAGAAACTAATTTCATGGTTAATAAGATTAATGCCCTGGATAGTGGACGATATGAGAAATTAATTTCCTAGTTAATAAGATTAGTACATTGGTTAATGAGTGATTATAGAAACTAATTTTCAAATTAATAAGATTAGTGCTCTAGTTAATGGATAATTAAAGAAACTAATTTCCCGATTAATAGGATTAATATCCTGAATAATGGGCTATAGGAGAAACTAATTCCCTAGTTAATAAGCGATTGTAGAAACTAATTCTCAGGTTAATGAGATTAGTGTTCTAGTTAATGGACAATTAGAGAAATTAATCCCCTAATTAATGGGATTAATACCCTGAATAGTGGATGATATGAGAAACTAATTCTCTAGTTAATGAGATTAGTGCCCTGGTTAATGGGTAATTGAAGAAACTAATTCTCTAGTCAATGAGAATAGTGCCCTGATTAATGGGCAATTTGAGAAACTAATTGATTTAGAAATATAATAAATGTCTACTTCAGGCTAGAGATGATTTTGGTATGTCCTTTAAATTGTGCTAATGACATTGATATGTAAAAATAAGGGTATATTAAGAAATTAATTGTTTGATAAATGATGCTGCGAAATAATATTAACTTATCATTGAGTATAAAATTGATTGTATTTAGATATTAAATAAAGTTTTAGGTGGCTCGTAGCACTGTGTCGAGTAGTAGATTCATGAGTTTATATTTTTTTTTTGTTTAATCAAATGATGTAGTTAGTAGAATGAATATTTTGCTTTGTATTATTATTTTGTATCCAAAAATGTATTTACATATCTAAATTAATTATGGACAATGTATTTAAAGTACTTGTTTTTAAAGCATGTCTATAATTTTGTTGCACTCCTCCTTAGACGTACCTTTGCATTTTTTGTGTGAAGTGAATATATGTGTCTTGACTTATGTTCAATTGATTTATTTATCATATTATTCATAATATTTATGGAATAATATAATACTTGTTTTTATTTGAGTGAATAATTTAGAAAATAGCAAGTTGTTATTATGATTAAGTTAAGGAAGTCCCAAATGATAGGATAGTGGGACAAACATTAGAATTATTGTTTGTAAATTGTGAAAATTATGGAGTCAATAACTTGATATTAAAAATATAGAGGAAACTATGCCAGATTTTTTATTGAATAAAAAAAATCTTATACATTCAATAATAATAAAATAGATATATAAAATGTTGTGTACTTAAATTAGGGTTGTTACATCAAATGTTTAGATACAAAAAGATTTTTTTTTATTGAAGTTTAACTATCCAGCCTTGTAATCTCTAGGAAAGTTTTTTAAAAAAAAATTGGATAAATGAGACATCATAGGGTTTGTATTCTAATAAAAATAAATTATAATTAGAGGGATTCTTTTGAAAATAAAAAAAATGGAAATTGGACCAAGTTAGTATAAAGAAGAGTATTAAATGTTAGAAGGAATTTAGAAAAAATAACAAAATAATGAATTAAAGGAATTGTGGGGCAAAATTCTAAATTCTAAAATTCTAAATTGTGGGGATTTTTTAGACCCTAAGTGGTCGACGATGTGTAGAGTAATGAATAGTAGTTTTTCTTTATAAATTTTACAAATTGTGTTACGAATGATGTGAAAGATAATTTTTGAGTATTTGATGTTATTTCACTTAATGATGATGAGTTCAATAAATTGAGAGTTTAGTGTAATTGAAGAAATTATTAAACAATAGAATGAGGAAAATGATTCCTAAAAAAGAAAAATTATAGAAACCATTAAGTTCACGTTTTTTTTCTTAGGGTTGACTGAGAATGATGAAAGAATAGTTGAATTAATCATTTTTTTTAAGTTAGTAGGGAGATTTCTTTCAAGATATGATATATTGTGTAATAAGAATATAAATAAACAAGGGAAGATAGAAATGAAAGCATGATGAAATGATTATATATGGTTAATTATTTAGATTTTTAGTAAGAAATTTAAATGATGAAGTTATATGTAAAATACGGCTAATTTCATTGGAAATCAAAATGGAATATTGAGAAGAAAAAGTTAAACATAATAGTGACTTTTTATATTATTGAGTTTGTTAAGGGTTATGCTGATCAATGTGAAAAAAATTGTTTCGCAGGGGATATCTTAGTAGTTGTGCCACTTACTCGAGCCAAAAGACAAGCTTCTAACATAACAGATAAGTGCCCAATACCTCAATAGCTTTGTTATGTTATATTAATGTTGTTATTGGGAAATTTATTCATTTATTATGATATTATTGTATAAGTAAGTGTATAAAAGAATGATATATAAAAGAAGAGAAGAAAGGTAGCACTTGAAAGAAATAATTGATTCTTAGCATCCGTATTAGAAAAGGACACAATTAAGGTATTCGAAAGAACCTTATTAGCTATTTTGGATATTTAGATAACTAATAATATCAATAGATTATATTGATATCGACATTTCCAATAAAACTTGATTAACTACTCCTAAAGGGAGGCTAATGATATCAAAAAGTTTTCTTAACATCAGCATTTTCAAATAATGAACTTAAAATACTCGAAGAGAGATTGATTAGTTATTCCGGACCAGGATAACTAATGATATCAATAGGGCATATTGATATCAACATAAATTTCTAGTTTTAATTAGTCGATCCCGGGTAAGGGAGACTAATAATGCTGATAAGATTATCAGCATCAGTAAGGTCTTAAGTACAAAGAAAAAAAATGGGGAGTTATAATGATTAAATATAAATAAAACAAGGATGTATTATCAACAATTTAAAAAGATTAAACACAACTATTATTAATGTATTTTTATAATAATTATATTTTTCTTACATGACCTTCTTAATTATACCACCTATTTTATTATTATAGACTAAAAGTAATTTATTCTATTTTTGAGGTGGATTGTAATTTTATTTAATTATCTTCAAGGACTTATAAACTCTATTTTTTTTTATGCATGACATAAACAAACAAATTATTAATATGATGTTTCTATGACTTAGATGGTTTTGTTTTAAATTTTAATTTTTTTAGGTTGCATAACTAATTATGAATATAATTATAAATGTTGAAATGAAAAGCATTATTGATGTGGTGTGACATCTAGGATAATTGAATTATATTTTAAAATTATGTATAGAAGTGTAACAAGATATAATTGATAACTTGAGACCTTCAAGTATATGAGAAATTCTGTTAAAATTTTAATAGATAAAAAAAATGGTTTGAATAACTATAAATATGTGTTTTTATTTAATTATTTTGGGATTGTTACATTGACAAGTTTTCTCTCAAGGTTATTAAAAATATATTTTTAACATGATATAAAAAATACAATATAAATTTAGATAGTAAAAAAAATCTTTAAATTTTAAAATAATAAGTAAATTATTTTTTATATATATAATTCAATCATTTTAAAATATATATTCCAAATAAAAATACTAGTAGTTATAGCTGCTAGATTAGTTACTAAGTATTTTAAATTTTTAATAGTAACAAGAACAACTCAAGTAGCAGCATTTGCAGCAGTAGCAGAAGTTACGGAAAGCTATCACTCAAGTATTATCATGATTAATTACCATTCAGCAGCAACAAAAACATTTTCACTTTGTTTTATTATGATGCCTTAATTTTTCTTATATCATGATGAGAAATAGATGTACAGAATCATGGAAAGCTAAAGCAAAAATTGATTTCAAAAGGGCTACAAAATAAAACCCAGCACGAACTAAAATGTGGTATTAAATATTTTTTAAAAATATATTAAAATAATATATTTTTTATTTTTAAAAAATTTGATATTATTATATTAAAATAATTTGAAATCAATAAAAAAATAATAAATTTAAAATAAAAAAATATTTTTAAAACACAAAAATAAAATCTCATGATACAGAAGTGTTATGAAATGGCAATGATACTAGCACCATAAACAGATAACTTTAAGTAAAGTAATTTAATTGATGAAGTTCTGGGTAAGTAGATAATCTTAAGATATATAGTTTAATTGATTAGGTTTTGAGTTTGCTATTTAGAAATTATTAGTTTGAGTCCCATAAATTTTAGGGCTATTAAAAACTTATATTATCATTAATTTTAGAACCTGTAAAATTAATTAAGATATATATAAAAAATATAAATATTCATGTTAATAATAATAATAAAAAAAAACACAAGTAGATGAATTAATTATGTAGCAGATACCCAACACCTTTTACTCGGAAAGAGAAGCATCGGTTAACTCGCGATTTTAATCCATCCGTTTACTCGGAGCACACTGAAAATCAATGGCGGGAAATAAACCCTAAAACCCTAAAAAAAGAGCACAGAGACAGAACTCAGAAGTCAGAACCTCAGTCTTTCCATTTTCTAAAATTCTCTTAACTCTGTCTTATTTTTTATTTTCTGGCATGCAATAACAAGTAAGTATATTCCTAGTCTTCCTTTTCGCTTCTTTCTATTTTCCATTACAATCCGCCAACAAAAAAAAAAAAAAAAACAAAGAAAAAATTAATTTCCATGGCGAGGCTTGTTACTCTGAGACGCGCTCTTTTTGTTCCCGAGGTACCTTATCTCTACATTTCTGTTTGATGTTTGTTTAAGGTGCCTGATCATTTTTACTACTGTTCGTTTCACCTAGTTCAGTATTATCATCCATACGCTTGATTTTTTTTGTTTTTTTTTGGTGAAACTCTCCGTGTTTCATTCTATATTTGTTGTTTAAACAGGGTTGTTTTGCGTGTATTAATCAATGAAATATATATAGCAGGGACTAAGGAGAGTTGTGCTGGGAACTTCTTCTCAGACACGCAATTTTGCTACAAAAGGTATTGAAAGTTGATGAAATGGACAAGTTATACTGAAACTTAAGAGTTTATAGTTCATATGAGTAATTATGTAATTGTAATTAACAAGCCGTGTCACGCAGTAATGGCGTTGATTTATTTTTTTCATTTCTCAGGCAACATAGTGGATTTGTAACAAATGTCTACCTTTTTTTCTTATTAAAAACCAATATTGATAAGGTAAAAGAAAATCCAAGTCAGATGGAAGCGAGTCTGGTGAAGAAAATACGTCAAAGAAAGATTTGGCTTTACAACAAGCCCTTGATCAAATTACTAGTCAATTCGGAAAGGGATCTATCATGTGGTTTGGCCGCTCTGAAGCTCCCAAAAATGTTCCAGTCGTGTCTACAGGTTCCTTTGCTCTTGATATAGCACTTGGATGTGGTGGATTTCCAAAGGTATGACTGAACATTTTTCATTCAAGCATTTTGTTGCTTTGTTTTTGTTAACAATACCCTGTTTTGCAATGCATAAAGTTTCTTAAACAAAAAATGCTTTGACTGGTTACTGTTTTGCAATTTTTATCCCTTGAAATAGCTTAAAAGTGCATTAGTTTTGTGAGGAGATCTATTTTGAGTTTATTGTGCTTTAACTGAATGTTTAGGGTTGGAGTTGATAGTTCATTTCTGGTTCTGTGAATTCTGAACCTCCATATATTTAATGCAAACAAGAATCAAACCCCACAGTTTTATGTTTTTTTTTTTTTTGGCTGTGTATTACATATCGAAATTGGATTTCAACAGGGTCGTGTGGTGGAGATTTTTGGTCCGGAGGCTTCTGGGAAAACCACTCTTGCTTTACATGTAATTGCTGAAGCACAAAAGCAAGGAGGTTACTTCTTAAATGCCTACAAGATTTATTTTAATTCTTATGGCAGTAGCAGCTAATTGTTAGAGCATCTCCAATGCAAAAAGAGCTAAATTGATAAAATGGCTTTTTGAATAGTATAAATATAGCTTTTTTGATTATGTGCATTCAAATGGTAAAAAGTTATTTAGAAAAGCCAATAATATATTTTATGTTCAATTAATTTTAATATAATTATATAACTAATTTAAATATTTTATATATAATATAATTATGATGTTATTAATTATATAATTAATATGAGTAATTTATAAAAGTAATATAAAATTAATGAAGTAATATGAAAGTTAAAAGATATAATTTAAAATTTATTTATATGAATATTTTTAATTTTCAGTTTTCTATATTACTGTTAAAAATTTAATTTTTTAAAAGTAAATTCAAATTCAAACTTTGAAAAAACCCATCACAAATATCAAATTAACGACAAAAGGTCTAAAAAATCAACAGGTATAAAAGAGAAAATAGAAAAAAAATTAAATAAACATACCTTTTAATTTCAGCTAATTAACACAACCGATGTTATTCATTTAGCTGCGCCGTTGGAATTGTTAAAAGAAGAAACAAAAGTTAAAAGGATGCTTTTTTGAATTTAGCTTTTCAATTAACTCTCCGGTTGGAGATGCTCTAACAATTCCAAAGGTGCAACTAAATGAATAACTAAAATAGCTATTCAACCTGTGCAAAGCCATTTCTACATGTTTCTGTAGAAATGGTCAAATAAAATTACTGTTGCCAACGGCTATTTTTATAGCCATTGGCCAACAATTTTTTTTTCCTTTAAAAGTAAATGGAAAGAAACTTGTAAATTTTAAAATCTTGTATTATGCCGGAGAATAATTGATTCTTGTTTTTCTAAATTTGAGAGAAGGGTGAGGCACAATACAAGATTTTAAAATTTACAAGTTTCTTTCCATTTGCTTTTAAAGGAAAAAAAACTGTTGGCCAACGGCTATAAAAATAGTCGTTGACAACGGTAATTTTATTTGGTCATTTCTACAGAAACATGTAGAAATGGCTTTGCACAGGTTGAATAACTATTTTAACTATTCATTTACCTACGCCATTGGAATTGTTAAAAGAAGAAACAAAAGTTAAAAGGATGTTTTTTTGAATTTAGCTCTTTAATTAGCTCTCCGGTTGGAGATGCTCTAACAATTCCAACGGCGCAGGTAAATGAATAACTAAAATAGCTATTCAACATGTGCAAAGTCATTTCTACATGTTTCTGTAGAAATGGCCAAATAGAAATACCGTTGCCAACGGCTATTTTTATAACCGTTGGCCAACAGTTTTTTTTTTCCTTTAAAAGCAAATGGAAAGAAACTTGTAAATTTTAAAATCTTGTATTGTGCCTCACCTTTCTCTCAAATTTAGAAAAACAAGAATCAATTATTCTCCGGTTAATTAATAACATCGGTTGTGTTAATTAGCTGAAATTAAAAGACATGTTTATTTAAAAGTTTTTTCTATTTTCTCTTTTATATCTGTTGATTTTTTAGACCTTTTGTTGTTAATTTGATATTTGTGATGGGTTTTTTCAAAGTTTGAATTTGAATTTACTTTTAAAAAATTAAATTTTTAATAGTAACATATAAAACTGAAAATTAAAAATATTCATATAAATAAATTTTAAATTATTTCTTTTAACTTTCATATTACTTCATTAATTTTATATCACTTATAAATTACTCATATTAATTATATAATTAATAACATCATAATTATATTATATATAAAATATCTAAATTAGTTATATAATTATATTAAAATTAATTAAACATGAAATATATTAAAATATAATTGACTTTTCTAAATAGCTTTTTACCATTGAAATGCACATAATAAAAAAAGCTATATTTATACTATTCAAAAAGCTATTTTATCAATTTG
>Ga0325414_1001131_pt1 | contig 24945 bp, 17 predicted proteins | sample PopdelMetagenome_8_FD_206183 | JGI IMG/M metagenome (GOLD analysis project Ga0325414, IMG submission 206183) | Populus deltoides microbial communities from Bellville, Georgia, United States - Leaf-PdKOR-R3 | ecosystem: Host-associated > Plants > Phyllosphere > Phylloplane/Leaf | place: USA... | reverse complement strand
GTAGAGTCTCATACAATCATTTCACGAGGAAACAAAATGTAAAATTATTGCTGCGCCACACAGAAGTTAAAGATATAATAAAATTATCAGGGCTAGGGAAATCAACAATGATAAAAAAAGAAAAAAAAGAAACAATGTCATACCAGCCGCTTGTTCATTTCTGTCTCCACAAGATGAGCTAGAAGTTTCTCTGTTTCAATCTAGGGTAAAAACAAACAAGCAATCAATTTATCAACAATGTAATTTTTAATAGTTCCTTTTAATAAGAATTGCATGCTCGTTACCTGGGATAATTGTGCCGAGTCATCTGATTCAGGATGAAGCAGCAGCTGTGCCATTAAAAATATTAATATTTTAGAAGATAAAATACCCATTTGCTTTAAATTGATTGACAAATATCTTGTAATGCAAATCAGTAAGGGGAAATGTAAACCTGCTTCTTAATATATGGCGGCAAAAATTCAAATAAAGCACATGTCCATGGTGAAAGCTGTGATGAAATGTTGTCAGGGGCAACACCATGCCTGAGTAAACCATGTATTTCCTGAAAGGTGCATAAAATTTCAGTACTCCCTTTCAGAGGAAAAGAAACGCCATCAAATATCTGTATAGATGTATTTTACACACATGCGGACTGTGTTTATAAGAGACTGCAGTCTGAAGGACAACACCCACACATTCGCAAATGAGGCCAAGCAGGGAGATACGAAAGCAATTACCTTCAAGAGAGCATAGACCTCGGGAATGCTTTCTATGAGTCCCTCTGGCAGTAGAATGACTCCATGATTCTTGTCTGGTGCAATTAACCATGTCAGATGACCAATATTACAGTTTATCACAAAACACGATATACAATGACTTAGATTGTCTAAAACCTTGCACTGCTCGGGCTTGGACTGCATCACAAATTTGTGTTGTCAAGTCAAAAAGAGTAAGCTTTGATGCAGCCACCTCCTCGCCAAGAATAACCTGCAAAAAGCAGCTCAACCATTGTTCAGGAGAGAGAAAGATAAGCCCATAAAAGTTTCATTTGAAGCTCAAAGGGAGAAAAAAACAAAAAAAAAGGAACTGCAAAAGTGATGGACTACTAACCATGTTCGGATGAGACTGAAGTGTACATTCCAAAGCAACATGTGATGCCTTTCGGCCCATGAGCCGGATGAAATAATAATACTGGAAAATGAAATAAGTTAAAAGTTTTGAAAAGACAAATTTCACAGTGAAGAATGTTGTCTAGTATTCCTTCTCAATCATAATTTCATCAACAAACGATACAATGATAGTGAATTCTTCACTAGAGGTCATGAATCAGAAAGTGGATGAATTTATTACCTTCTCTGCAGAGAGAGCATCCGTGCAGACATTGCTGATGAGCTGGGAATTGACCTGCATGAGCGGAAAGCATGAAATTTGTTTTATTAAATTAAATGCTTAATCATGCATATTCACAACATAAACATTTAGCATTACACCAAGCACCAGAGTTTCCCAAAGGACATGATCAGACACCACTGCCAATTTAAGAAATTAAGAATACCAAAAACCAATTAAGGTTGACGTTTTCCCCCTAGATCATGAACCCAAGCACTTTCATTATATTGCACTGCTGCCACTATATGCAACAGAGTTTCATACATTATCATATAGGAAAAATTTGAATGCGAGAATGGGCAGTAATTCTATGAAGTTCTCCCTGATATGCTACTTGATTCAACACAAATGGTCTTATAAATATACAAAATTTTAACATACACAGCAATACCTCCTGCTTTAATTGACTTTGATGCCACCTAAACCATCCATCTTTGTTTCTATAATTCCATTTTACTAGAAGAAGTAACTTCCTCGACATATTGATTAACAGAGAGCTGCATGGTGCCATTTGATCCATACCTTGCATATTGTATCAAAACCAACATTGGTTTCCACAAATTGATTCTTGAGATCTCCATTTAAAGTAACAGGAACACCAACCACCTGCAAAATTCAAACAGTGTGTCTAGTAAAATTCAGAGGCTGGTAGCATAAAAGTACACTCAGGAACAGTCGCAAAGGCTGCTAGGAATACAAGCATGAACTATTTGTGACAGTTATTAATCCTAGGTGAGAAGACAAGCAGAAATACCTTTGTTGGGCATTTTGCCTCGGCAAATGTTTCAGCAAGCTGAGCGGCATCTGTATTTGAAGTAACTCCTTCAAAAGAAAAAAGCATCCGTATTTAGTAATTGTTGCAAAATTGCATCTGTATCTCTTTGTAAATACCAAAGTGTCAAACTTACCTCCAATGATAACAAGGCCATCCAATTTCAGATCTTTGCATGCAGTTAGAGCAGCATTAACCTGTTCAGTTGTTCTTATTTGATCTTTTGTCCGTCCCAACAAATCATAACCACCTTGCCAAGCATAACAAAATAACAAATCAGTCAAGTCTCACAGCCAAGTGACAATCAAAGATCCCATCATGCAATCATATGATAAAAATACATACCTTGATTTTTGTAGGTTGAAAGAATGTCATCTGTAATTTCAAGTGTTTTCTGAGCAAATAAACCTTCAGAACCTCCTGTTGACAGATAAAAGCATTTTATAATGTAGACGTCATTTGCTTTTAAATAAAACACAACAGGGTATAATGATGAAACAAACAAGCACACAATATGTGTTCATCAAAAACTTATAAATGCAATGAGATTTGCCATAAATCAAAGACAATCAAATCCAAAGATGAAACACTTGTATGAGATGCCGTTGCTTATGCTTACCTAGAAATCCAAGTAAAGTGCTGTTAGGGTTATGGATTTTAAGAGCGTTGTGAAGACCCCATATGACATTATGTCCTCCAGGAGACTGTCTCCCACAAAAAACTATTCCGACCCTGTTGAGAGACACCAAATACATCAGCCAAATATGAGCTTTTTAAGCAAACACTCATAACAAGCAGATTGCAGAGTCTTAACTTTTCACAGAAGCACACGCAGGTGCGTACCCACACACGCAAACAAAATCAGAAATTGAGAGAGGATTTGACAAGCAACTAGGTTTCCGATCATCCTTCCGGATAATAGTGAATTTCAAAAAAGGGCAGCAGCAGGAATAGGAAGAAAGGATCGATCCCTTATTCAAAATGTAGACGCGTGGTTTGGATAAAAGTGATACAAAACAGCAGATGATAGTTGAAAGGAAAAGAAGACACTCATAAATCACCAGGACCCAAGGCATACCTGAAAGCTGGATGGTCAGTTATGATTTGAGCATCAGAGACTTTAGCAGTTGCCCTGAGGAAGTGAGCTAAAGGCTGGCCATAAGTGAGGGGAAAGGATCGGCTTATGCTGTGGACATCAGCTGGGTCTGCAGCAGTGGTTGCATCACCAAGTTCTACCCTCACTGCAGTTCCCTGGAAAATGCACAGATCCCAAACATATAAATGAAAATCCAAGTCAGCAATTGAATAGAAAGGAATAAATGGTGAGGGTGAAATCAGTAACTTTGTGTTAGCTTTTGCGTTTTGAAAATGTAGATTCAAGAAAAGCTGTTTTTTCTCAAGCAAGGTCTCGATAGAGTTCTTGAGAGAGTTTTCTGTGGTAACATGCAAACCTGTGTATTAATTTGCGTATCACGAAAACAAACGGAGCATGAGGCACGTTACAATCCAGTATCAGTATCACATTTTTGCCTCGCTACTAATTCAAGTACAGCAAACGCCTATCAAGCATAAAATAATGAAGGTAGATACATCCTAAAAAAGAAAAAAAGAAGTCATATCTCCTCTGTGTTGAGGTAGATCTACTAGCCGGCGAAAGTATAACGCAGATTAAGTGATCAACTAAGCGAAAAGATCAATCTAACATAACATCGATTGCAATAAAAAAAAAACTAAACTGATGCTATGACATTATGTGTTGGTGTTGTGGTAAATAGGGAGGGGAGAAAGACGGTGGGAAGAAGGGAGAGGGAGTAGGAGAGACCTGAAGACAGGGAGGGAGTTCTGGTTGGTAAAGAGATCGAAGTTTCTGGAGATCGGAAAGTTCTCTGGGAATGCCGAAATCGGAATCCATGCCGCTTCTCTCTTCTTCTTGTTCTTAGGTAGGTGAGGAGTTTGTAGAAGTAGAAGTGTTGTGGTCGGGCGGTTTTTTTTTTTTTTTTGTCTTCAAAAAGACCGCTTTTATAGGGGGTGAGGGGAAAAGGGAGAGAAAAAAAAGAGAACCAGGCGATGCTACCTACCAGCTATAAAGCCCACCCGTTTCGGCCTCTTGAAACGTGTTCCATTTATCGGCCATGGTTTCTAGGGTTTATTACGATGCGCCCCTTGTCTTCATCTATCTCTAGTGCCGTTACTAAATTGCCCTTTCATTCCTCTACCATTTCATTTGCTAGATTTTGTCTTCTTCTCGGCCCCTCGTGCTCTGTTCTCTTTAAAATTAAAAGCCCCCTCCTGTTGTGATCAATTTTAACCGTTTGATTGACACCATGGCCACAAGTACTTTTTTGCAAATGGCAAGAGATTTTCAGACTTCTTTTCTTTTACTGTTAGGTGTGAATGGTGCGATGAAAAAAATGACAGAGGGCTTGGGGGTAATTGCAAGTGATTAGCTATGATATTGATACTTGATAGTTGGGTCGTATATCCCAACGATACAAGAAGCCAACAATATTCACGGGAATATGCCAGAAGGATATTCTGGTAACTTCAAAAGAAGCCCACTTACATATTAAGCAAGCATTGCAAGCCTGTGGAATCTCTCACCTAACACTCCCCTTTGAATTTCCCTTGTGTTCGGTAGCATGTCCTATTTTTTAAGTACTTTTTATTTAAAAATATATAATAATAATTTTTTTAATTTGTTAATATTAATATATTAAAACTATTAAAAAAACACATATTAAAACAACACCCAAAAACAATAGTGGTTATACTCTCAACATTTCTTCAAATTATTATCCAATATAATGGGCTAAGTGCCCCTCTAGCTATTTAGCTAGAAATGTATTATTGTAAATTGAAGTACTAAGATGATGAAATTATCCTTACCAACAAAACTTGTTAAGTATGTAGTTAGGGTGGAATTATCTTTTTCATTAAAAAAATAATTATGGACACAATGGTTAGTTCAGATTTTACTAGGGCATAGCAAGACTGTCAGCCCCAGGAGCTAGGGCATGGCATGGCTGCCAGATACTTAGCATCAGGGTCAAGCATGGTTGTCATATCCTAGACGTCCGGGTCAAGCAGAGCAGCCAGACCCCAAGTGTCCGGGTCAAGTAGAGCAGCCAAACCTAGGGCTCTTAGGTCTAGTGCCCGAATGCAAAGCTCTTGGGTCCAGTGTCCTAACTCAAAACTCTAAAGTTTGGTGTTGCAGTCAGACTTAAGACTCTTGGATCTTGCAATCCTGCTTGCCCCAAGCTCGGGTCTGGTGTTATAACCCAGGCTCTAGGGTCGACCTTCCGGATCCGCAGCTCTTGGTTTTAGCGTTCGGAGTTTAAGAGTGGCTCAAAGCTCTTGGACCTGACACTACAGTCACACCCACTTAAACTTGGATCAGACAAATTCAATATTATTATTTGTATTATAAATATTATTATTCTTTTTATAATTAATATTATTAATATAGTAATTAATAAAATTGAAAAACAATTATTAATATTAAAAAAATATTGATTTGATTTGAAGGGTAAAATTAAAAATCATCATCACTAACATTAATAAATTTGAAATAAAATATCATTATTATTGACGAAAAACCATAAATTTGATTTGAAGGGATTAAAAATTATAAGAACTTAGGTCAAATGGGTTTAATATTATTATTATTAAATTTGAAAAAAAATTATTACTATAAAAAAACTATAAATTTTATTTGAAGAAATTAAAAATTATAAAAACTTGAGTCAAATAAGTTTAATATTATTATATTTATTAATATTATTAAATTTGAAATAAATATTATTACTGTAAGAAAAAAAACATAAATTTGATTTGAAGAGTAAAATCAATTATTATTATTATTATTATTATTATTATTATTATTAGTGGTAGTGGTGGTGGTAGCAATAATATTAGTAGTATTTTCGTTATTAACTTGGATCTGCCATCCTTTTCCAGACTCAAGTAACTTGAGGCTGGACAGGAGTGCGAGACTCAAGTTCCTTAGATCTGGTAGAGACACCAGACCTAAGTCACTTAAGTCTTGCAGACCCGCGTTGACCCAAGGCTTTTGGACCTGACGTTTAAGAGGAACCTAAAGTTCTTGGGCTTGATGTTGCAGTCATACACACTTAAACTTGGGTTAGGCAAGTTTAATATTATTATTAATATTAAAAATATTATTATTTTATTGTAATTCATATAATAATTAATAAATTTGAAAAAAAAATATTATTAACATTGAAAAACAACTATAGATTTGATTTAAAGGGTAAAATTAAAAATTATTATTGTTATTATCATCAATAAATTTGAAAAAAAAATATTATTACTATGGAAGAAAAAACATATATTTGATTTGAAGGGATTAAAAACTATAAGAATTTAGGTCATACAAGTTTAATATTATAAATATTATTGTATTCATTAATATTATTGAATTTAAAAAGAATATTATTCCTATAAAAAAAACGTAGATTTGATTTGAAAGGTAAAATTACTTATTATTATTATTAACTCAGGTTTGACATCCATTTCCAAATTCAAGTTGCTTAGGTTTGGCAGGGATGCCACATCCAAGTCACTTAGGTTTTGCAGCCCCACCAGGGCTAGGATTTTTGGATCCGGTGTTCAGACCCAATACTCTTGGATCCGGTGTCAGAATCCAAGGCTATAGGGTCTGACGTCCGGGCTCGCAACTCCCAGGTCTAGCATCAAGACTCAAGGCTCTCGAGTCTGGTGTTGAAAAGGGACCCGAAGCTCTTGGGTCTGACACGTTGCAGTCATACCCACTTAAATTTGGGTTAGACAAGTTTAAATAATTAATATTATTAATATGATAACTAATAAATTTGAAAAATATATTATTATAATTGAAAAAAAACATAAATTTAATTTGAAAAGATTAAAAACTATAATAACCTAGGTCAGAAAAATTTAATTTAATTATTAATATTATCATTTTTATTATTATTAGTGGAGTTAGCCCCCAAAAACTTGGGTTTGACTGGGGTGTCAAATCCAAGTTTATAATTTTTAGTATTATTATTATTGTTGTCGTCGTCATTATCATTAATAATATTTTAAAAAAAAATTATTATTAATATTGAAGAAAAACAATAAATTTAATTTCAATGAATAAAAAACTATAAGAACTTGGATCAGAAAAATTTAATGTTATTATTAATATTAAAAATACTATTATTTGTATTATAAATATTATTATTATTATTATTATATTATTATTATTATTATTATTATTATTATTGATAAATTTGAAAAATATATTATTAATATTGAAAAACAACCACAAATTTAATTTGAAGTGTAAAATTATTATTATTATCATTGATAAATTTAAAATAAAATTTTATTAATATCAAAGAAAAACCATAAATTTGATTTAAAAGAATTAAATTTATAAGAACTTGAATCAGACAAGTTTAATATTGTTATTAAAAAGCTAGATCCAAGTTTATCATCATCATCATCATCATCATCAATAATTGTTTTTAAAAATATTATTACTATAAAAAAACCATAAATTTGATTTCAATGGATAAAAAACTATAAAAACTTGAATAAAAGTTTAATATTATTACTAACATTAAAAATATTATTATTTGTATTATAATTAATATTATAAACATTACTCTTAGATCTGAAGTTTTGTTGTCGGATTAGCCATAAGACTCTTGGATCCAGCGTTGTAGCCAGACTCAACGCTTTTAAATTTTATTTTTTTATATATATTTTCATATAAAAAAAATTAACCTGCAGCGAAACACTGACCACTTAACTAGTGATAACTGAAAGGGTGATAGTTTTTGCTTTTTAATGCTTTTCAAAAACATATTTTACTTTAAAAATATCAAATTAATACATTTTTTTTTGTTTATATTAAAAAATATATATTATTTTAACATATTTTTAAGTAAAATACTTTTAAAAAATATATTGATAACAATACCAAACATGCTAAAATCCTCTTAAAAAGTGCAGTAGCTTATTTTAAAAAAATCAAATTAATATTGTTTTTGTGTTTTTAATAATTTTAATATAAAAAATTTTAAAAAATATTTTGATGTATTTTTTTTTAAAATAATTTTACAGAAAGCACAACCTGCCCTATAGGTTGGATTTTAATTTGATGCCCCTTGAGGCAGCTTAAACCCCCAAGCAATGACAGTCACTGTTGCCCCTGCAGGGAAGATTGATTCTCACAGTGCTCACAGCACCGCGGCTTCTCTCCTGATTTCCGAGAAGAGATGACCACGTCTGAAAAGCCGTGCCCTGAAAATCATTTCGCTCAAATTACATATCACCAATAACCAACGCACATTTCTCTAGTATGCTTGCAAGAGCTCTAGAAAAGTTGAGTTACGTGAGGTTGCTGTTTTGACGATGGTATGAAAAAATTATTTTATAAAAATATTTTTTATTGAGATTGAGTTGATAAATATATATTTGGTTAAAATTACAATTGAAATTAAACAAAATTTTTTTAATATATTTGGTTAAAAATATTTTTAAAATTAAAGTTATAAAATAATTTTAAAAAATAAATATTAATATTAATAATTATTAATTTAAATATTATAGATTTAAATATTATTATTATATTATAAAATAAATAATACTTTTTATTGTTCTAGTAAATTATCTATAATTTGAAATAGTGATTAAATTCTAAAAACATTTCTTGTAGTGTTATTAAATAATATTAAATATTAATTTTTTAAATAAAATATAATTAAAAAATAAAAATAATTTTTTTATTTTTTTTGAATCAGACTCGTTTCAATTCATTTAAAGCATAGATCCAGATCGGGTCTGGCTGAAATAATCAAGCATGCCTTTACTATTCACTGACCTTTACCATTCGAACAGTGTAGCATGGTTTATCCAGGCAAAGCAGGTCTATCATGCTTTCCTTTCCCTGCGTTTCAAACATAAAAAACAAAACTGTGGGATCCATAAACAGTAAAGTATGTTTTTCCTTTACCAAACAAGATTGGCTCTGCGTTTTAACCAAACGGCCTTAAATGAAGAATGCATATAATCTTTAATGAAGGACATGTAGTGCCAGCTGCCTCCCCACCATTTGTTTCCCCGCAAAGTTTCAAAGACAGAAAAGGAACCTAAACCACCACTTCCATTTCAAATGTGCATTCAAAGTACAAGGACATGAAGAGAAGATTTTCAGTCAAAATTCAAATATGGATATACGATAAAGAGTTTCTAATTGTCAATCAGGGAACAGCATTGTTCTATGTGCTCATCGAAACATTCAACCAGCTTTGATCACTCAGCTCAACATGATAAAGAGCTCTAGACCTTAATTACAAAACCAAATTTAGAGAAGGAAAGATTACACCGGTAAGTTTCATCCTTGGCCTTGAAGCTTTGCATCTTCTACTGTTTGCCAAGGATATGAATATTTTACTTCCTGCTCCTCTTTGAGCCACGTTTTCTGGTGCTTTCTTTTCCATTGTTTCTAGTAGAACTTCCACCATTGTTGACTGGGGCATTGCAGGCTGGGGGAATAGGCACATGATGCCCAGGAGCCAAAGCAGGGAACCCAACAGCAGGGATTCTGCAACAAAGCAAGGATAAAGAGTAGCTGAAGGTTAAGCAATTCAGTGCGCTACCAAAATCCAGCATCGAGAAAGCATCGCAAAAAGAAACAAATACTTTTGCTTCTATTGGAGCCGTAAATCATCGAGGAGAATGGCAACATATCCAGTCAAACTAACAGGACCCACTAAGGTAACTAGTTCAAAGCAGAGGTAAAGAGTAGCATTTGGCACATTCTTAACAACATATATTAGCATGGCAAATGGGCTTGTTTCAAAGCCCTGTTCTAAAGCAAACCACCCAGTTTCGATATCCATTATCGTTAGGGTTCATAACAGTGGTGCCGTTCAGCAAATTCAGTGAGCAATTACATAGCTGCAGAAGTCATCAACCTTGGCATAGTCAGTCATACGATTCAGAAAATAAACACAAACTAATAAGTCATCCTCTTTAAATTACAGAACATGAATCCCCACATTAAAAAATGACGACGATAAGAGCTAATAAGCATGAGCAATGAGCAAAATGGACTGTGAAACATACCCAACAAGAGCACAGCAGACTCCTGCTTGGCCGAGGTAACACCAAATGCATTGCCCCTCTGTAAACTAAGGCGTAGAGCATGGTTCTCCGCGATAAAACACTGAAGCAGCCTGTCCAGCCTCCTGCATTCCCCTTCCAAATACCTACTCTTAATTTCAAGATCCCTCACATACAACTTTTTCCTTTCCCTTGATCTCACTGCCGCGTCCTTATTTCTCAACTGCCTGAAAAATAAGTTCAATTATTACATACAGCAGGGCCCACAACACTCTCTTTCTCCAACAGATAGAAAATGATCGCATGACAATCGTTACAGCATAGCAGAAAAACAAGGAAGAAACAGCACCATAGCATAATCAAAACATAACTAGTTTCAATGTGCAAAAATTAAAGAAAACCCTTATGTACAAACAGAAACGCCATAGCTTCTACGACATGGAAAAGTCTAATTTATAAACTAGAGGTACCTTCTCCGTTTCTTGGAGACAATATCATCAGGATCTTCCTCCTCGTCGTTGTTGTTCTTCTCCTCCGCTCCGTCGTCTTTCTCCTTCGGGCCGCCGTCAACATCATCGGAAGAAGTGGAATCCTTATCGGTGGAAGCATCAAGGACCTCGCCACCAGACTCGTGAGCAGAAGGAGAATCAACTAAAATATCTGCCAAGAAAGCGTTGCAGTTCTCCAGCTGATCAACCTTATCGTCGTCATCTTTCATCAACAAGGTTTCAACCTCTCCGATCCAAGACGAAACCGTAGCAGGTGATGATGAATTCGAAGAATCGTTGATCGGTTGCAAGTATGTGGTTAAAGGAGGTTCTAATTCGAAGATGCTATCGGAATCCGGTAATCCATCCAACAAATTATCCCAATCGATTTGCCCTAGCACATCATCTCCTTCTAGAAATTCCATTGCATAAATGAAGACTAGGAAAAAACCAGATAAAGCTACTACTTTTTAATCACAAAATTAGATTACAAAAATAAAAAGAAGGAAAAGGAAAAACAAAAACAAAACTTTGGAGCAGAAAATGTTTTCCTGTGCGTGTATATATATGGGAAAGGTTGCGTTGCCAAGTTCATGCTTCGTGGCAATTTCTAACCGCGTCACTCGCTTTCTTCGTGAATAAGGAAAAGAAACAGTGACGCGTTTTTAGAATGACGATCAACCGTACACGTGTTGATGGTCACGAAATTCTAACAAGGGAGTTGAGGGACCGGTGATCTTGCCACGTGATTTTTAGGAAGGTGTTGCCATCACCCGACCAATAGGAAGGCGCCGAGTGAACAATTAGAGGCACTGTGGCAATCTACGTGGATTTTCAAGACAGGAGGTGGGCATGGGCCATCTTCTTTTTCTCTATCTTTTAGCCTAGAAGTAAAGTAAGTAAATAGTTTTCTTGATGTTGAATTGGGACCTGATTTTAAGGAACGCGTAGCAAAAAATCTGAATGTCTAAAAATAATAACGTCTTTGAACCTTATGTTATTGATTGATGAGCTCTGAACCTGAGGGACTGTAAAGCTGCATGGAATTTCTTCATAAAACAAAAGATTTTTGGAGACTGGAAAAGAAGAAGAAGAAGAAGATATGAACCCGTAACTCGTGAGAATGAATATTCAACAAATTATGATTTGCAATTCAAATATTTTATTTTATTTTATAAAATATTTTGAGTTGAAAAGAATGGAATGTATAACAATGTTAAGAAATTATGAGTTTATGAGATAATTACATCGAACCTCCTTTTATATAGTTTGATCTTGTTTTACTACTTTTGTATTTTATGTTTTGAAAAATTTATATCCTCAATCAAACTAAAATCTCAAACAATATATAAAACGACTTCATTGTACACAGTAAATTACAAACCGAAGGAAACAACATACAAATCAAAAGGTAATTATAAGCAAATGCTCTTCAATTCAAAAACCAAATTCTTATTCATAGTTATCCACTCTTTCTCCAACAAAACCATGATAACTATGGTATGTTTGCATTTCAAGCAAATGGGCATGTCCTGTGGTTGCTACTCTATGGTAGTCGAGATAAAAAAAAAAAAAAAAAACAAACGGGTTGAAGAATTAATGAAGAAGAAAAGAGGGGCCTTCAGCGGAGACCTTTTATCTATTTTTACATGGCAGTATTTGGTGAGATATTTCAAAGAAACGGGTTGAAGAAGAAATGAATTTATGGGGGTTTTGTGCAAGAGCACATGGTGTTACGATGGATTTGGATTTGGATTTGGATTTGGGTTTAGATCTAAAGAGATGAATCTATTATTAGATTTGGGTCTAGATAGGGGGACAGCAGAGATGATTGGAGAAAGAAAAGATTTTGAAAACATGGCTAGGATTGATGATGATTTAGGTATAATCGGTGATTGGGCTCTTCCTAGTCCAAGCCTAGAAAGAAGCCTTTTCTTTTTCTCTCAGGAATATTGATTGGGTTATGATACTAACTCGAAAGGGAAAATAGAAAGGAAGGCTCTTTCTGTGAACAAGGGCAAAATAAATACAAGGCTTCTCGAATGGTTATTATTTATTTGCTGGTCGTGAAGGAGAATTGCCATTATATTATGTTTTGTGATCTGAGAAAGTTCTAGGCCGGGAATAAAAAGGAAAAGGTAGGTTGTTTGATGAAAGCGATGAGAATACCCACCACGTGTTTGATAATACGACGATGGCTAAATCATACCAGAGTAGTTGTTCAATTGCATGCAAACCTAGTATTATAAAATTATTAAAGTTGAGGACGCGAAGAAAAGATCAAACATGTAATTATCCCAAAGTTTATTGGTCACCTTACCATCAAAGTTCACAGGGAAGCAGTTCGCCACTGGAAACCTTAGGAAATCAATGTTAAGATGGATACTATTTCGCCACTGCAACACCACTACAGCATTTGCAAGGCAGGCAACCGAGGATCAAGGGTGTTCTTTTCTTTTCCTTTCTTGTCATTCAGAATAATCAAGCTCCCCTCACTGTTCATGCACCATTCTAGCAAATCAGCAGGAGCTCTTATGATCCTGGTTCACCTCTTCTGCACCATCAAGTTCCAGGACCCACAATCACAACCTTTCCCTATTTCGAAATCAATAATAATCAACTTCCACGACCCATTTCATTTGGTGCATGGACTTCTTCCTACTGACCACAGTCATCTGGATTTTGTATCATAACAGATCTCTTGAGAATATAAGCCATGTTGCTTTTCATAGCAACAAAAGAACATGATAATCAGAGGCTGTGCCAGAAATTCTTTATCCTCTTTAAAAGGATATATTTCTGATACACATTTAATACCCACTATGGTAGTATTTGTCGGCTTGTTTGTTTTTTTAAAAAAACACATCAAAATAATATTTTATTTTAAAATTTTAAAATTCTTTTTTTATCCAAAAACACAAAATAAAATAATTCGTAGCAAACAAAATGAATTCAATTTAAAAAAAAAAACAGTCTATCACGGAAACAAACAGTACCTAACTGGACATGAACACCGTGCCCTTTTTCTGACCAACTTCGTGTTCAACTGGCCCAATTCAGAGATCCAGAACTGACCCTAACCTAAAGACAGATGGAATAATGATTAGAAAAAACAAACAATCCTAAATTGCCTATAAACAACAAGGGGGGGAATCATTGGGATTTGTCCATACTCGTGTAGAACACAACTTTTGGGCCCAGGTCACCCTGTCTATATGATGTATCTGCTGGCAGGATCAATCCCTAGTTCCCTACACCTACAAGCTGCTAAAGAAGTTTTAAGTTCAATAAAAACATGAGAGTTGCCAAATAAATTTAATATCGAATGAGCCTCTATAAACATGAAAGCAATGCTTTAGCCTTTTGAGCACCGCTGTCAAGTGCGTGTGAATAATGAAGTTAACCGATTGCCCTAACTAAAACCTCGTCTCTAACAAACCTGAGCACAACCCAAAAGGGAAAATCCCATACAAAAAGTTGACAGCTAACAGCAAATCCATTTAAACTAGTGTATTCCGAACTCCAGTTTTCTCAGGGACTTCTCAGGGGAATATGCATTCCTGCATTCGATAGCATGGACAAAAAGCTGCTATTATATTAAATCATGTGAAAGGCACCCAGACTCATCATATACCACACATGGTGGGCAAGTTAGCAGCTTAACCTAGTGGTCTCAAGGGTGAGATAGCAGTTTTTAGCATGTCAGTTTGGTTAGTTACACTTCCTCTTGACAATTCAAGACTTCCAACATGTTAAGCTGTTCTAGAGCTTGGGCCAGCCTCAATTTTATATCAGCCTATAGTACATCAAAGACACGACAATCAAATCAAAAAAACAAAAACCTGGAATCTTCCTGCGTGATCTAAATATACTTCCACTTCCTATGAACGTATCACAGTAGTCTAACCACTATATGAAAACCAAAACCAGATTTTTATTTAGATTACTGAAAGATTTTACCATGAAAAAAAAATCCATAGCAAGGCATCCATTCACCAATGCTCTAAATACAAAGTACTCTAAATGAGCCTTTCTTTCATCCAGTTGACCAATGCTTTACTCCAACTTCTAACCCAGCTCAAAACAATTTTCAAATAGCAACCACGAATTTCCGCCAACAACCATGACTTTTACTACAAAGCCTAGTGGCAGCAATCATCTATATAGAATTTATTTATGCGACCAGCAACCTGCTAGATTTAAATGCTAAAACTATAGAAGTAAAAGAGAAGTCCTTAGAGCATGACGCGGGTCATAATAAACAATGTATTTGCACAAAAATAATTAGCATGTGCAATGGAAACAAGTAACTTAAAGCTAATGCTAGCAGGTCACAGGTAACGATTCGAGCATATTCATCGTACATCAGAAAGGATCACTACATATTGGTATGAAATTGAATAAATCACTCTTAACATTGCCAGTCAAATTAATATGCAAAATACACGCTTTGGCAGGCACGGTTTTACAGTTCAATGTAAAGAGATATAAGTAACACAAACCCAAAACCAAAAGACAGAGAACAAGAAAGATAGGATTCATAAAAACAATTTAATACCAAGAAGAATAATTACTAAACTAAAGCTTAACTGACATAATTAACTCCATAACAAAGGTACCAACAAAAATAGTACGAATCCTTCATAAAAAGAGTCAAATATTCAAAGCAAAAGAAAAGATGAAAACCAAACACTAGAGCCTAGAATCATTACCAATAAGAGAAAAATGCCAACATACATCTCCACTCCTAGACCAGCCAAGACAACTTTCTCCCTCTTTAAATCACTGCTTCTCCTCCCTCTCTCTATTCCACTGCTCAATCCTGGCCCTTCTTTCCTCGCTGCCTTCCCTGACCGGGCTCCTGCTCCTCCTCGGACTCCCGTGTCTTTTCCTCCCTCCGTCTCTGTCATTCCTCCTCCCATTTCCACGATAATCACGGTCTCTGTCTCTGTAATCCCTCTCACGCCTATCATAATCTCTATCCCTCCTCCTCGGACTCACACTCCTACTCCGACTCCTACTGACCCTGTATCCCCGATATCTTCCAAACAACTTTCTCCGCAAATCCTTCCCAATCAGCTTCACATGCATAAAATTACAATAACCACCACGATTGCAGTTATTCTCCTCGTACTGTCTGCAGGTAGCTTCACGAAAATCAGTGACTGGAGAGAAATCGGCGATAATAGGACGACCAGAGTAAAATCGTCCCTGAAGAGATTGCAAAGCGGCGGCAGCTTGGTCCTCCTCCTTGAACTGAACATAAACGTTACCGATCATGTGATCGGCGAGGTTATCACAAACATTAAGGTTCTCGATCTCACCAAATTTGCTTAGTTCTTCAAAAATATCCTCATAAAAATCTTCGAAATGCTCCTGGATCTTGTGTGGGTCGAGTGGCTGGCCTTGAGCATCGACACCGGGAGTAATCATGTCAGGGCGGTGGTACGTGTTGGATAATAAGAGAGTGGGAGAGATGGTGGGGCGATTGTGGAGGCGAGAGCAGCGATCGCCGTGACGGCATGCGCCAATCTTGAAGTAGAAAGGACAATTAACTCGGTCTTTCTCGGTACCGAAGATTGAAGCTAAGTGCTCCGCCATGGTTTTGTTTGATAATGGGATTTATTTGGGGTTCTGTTTGAGAAAGCTCTCGTTCATGAAAGAAACCTAATTTTAGAAATTTAGGGAATTTAGACACAGAACTTTCTCTCTCTAGCAGTCCCTCTGTCTCTAAGAGAGAGGAGTGGCCGTACCAATACCACTATTAAATAAATGAATGAACGAGTGACCGGGTGGGTTAATAATAAGATCCGTTTTCAATTGTTTTCTTTATAAAAACTAAAAGTAAAAGTTGAAATGACGCGGGTCAACCCGGTATCATCTCTTCAATCCACAGTTGAGGTACTTAGCTTGGTCACTTTTACATCATACTAATTGCATATACGCGCTCTGCGGTGGATTTACTTTTTATTTTTATAAAAATAACAGTAAAAATTTATAATATAAAAAATAATGTTTTTTATATTAATAATAATTATTTTTTTTCAAATTTATTAATAATATTAATTATAATAAAAATAATAATATTTATAACACAGACAATATTATATTTTTTATATGAATATTTAGAATTATAATAAAAATAATAATATTTATAACATAAATAGTAATATTTTTGATATAAATACTTTGAATTATAAGAGAAAAAATAATATTTATAACACACATTATTATATTAACACACATGTAGTTGGGTGTGGATGCGTCCAAATCCAACTTGAGGGTGGGCGTGGTTGTGGTCAACCTAACTTGAGTTAAGCGTGAACGCGTCCAGACTTCTAATTATAATAAAACTAAAAATAATTATAACATGAATAATATTATTTTTAATATTAATAGTTTTAATCATAATAAAAGTAAAAATAATAATAAAAAAATTATACTATTTTTAATATTAATACTTTTAATCAAATAAAAATAATTATAACATAAATAATACTATTTTTAATATTAATACTTTTAATAAAAATAAAAATAAAAATAACAAAAATAATACTATTTTTAATATTAATATTTTTAATCACAATAAAAAAAAAACAACTATAACACAAACAATACTATTTTTATTATAAGTAATAATATTATAATAACAACGGGAGATGGACACCTGACGTTTGGTCTGCCCTAACGCCACGTGGCGTTAGGCGACCCTTACGTAGCTATCAGACCCGAGCACCACGTGACGATGGTATGTCCTAGAGAGAGCCAACACGCTTGGGTCATGGCAAAGTTCCTGATTATCTAGGGTACGGGGTCATAACCCCAGCTCAATGAGTTTTGCGTGACCCCATTCTATTGGATCTTGATGAAAAATTTTAAATACTTTAAATTTTATTATAATTAAAAGTATAAAAAATAGTATTATTTGTGTTACAAATATTTTAATTTTTATTATAATTAAAAGTATTACTCTTAAAAATAGTATAATTGGTGTTACAAATATTATTATTTTATTATAATCAATAGTATTTGTGTTAAAAATATTATTATTTTTATTAAAATTTAAAATATTCATGTAAAAATAGTATTTTTTGTACTATACATATTATTATTTTATTTATAATTAATAGTATGAATACTAAAAATATTATCATTTGTGGTATAAATATTAGTATTTTTATTATAAGTAATCATATTATAATACCAATGACAAGCGGACACCTGACACTTGGGTTGCCCTGCTCAAGTGCTAACCCAGCACGCAGGCACGAGCACCCGGTGGTGCTTCGGGGTGCTTGGGGTGAGCCAAGCAGCACCCGTTCACGTGCATATCTGAGCGCCATATGGTGATGGTGGTTGCTTAGGGTAAGCCTGCCCGCGCCTGTTCAATGTGGGGCACCTGACGCTTAGGTCTGAAGGAGGACCCATTATCTTGGGTCCGGCGTCAGAACCCAAGCTCAATGGGTCTTACGTGATCCAATTCTATTGGGTCTTGATGAAGAATTTTAAATATTTTAATTTTTATTATAATTAAAAGTATTAATTAAAAAATAGTATTGTTTGTGTTATAATTATTTTAATTTTTCTTATAATTAAAAGTATTACTCTTAAAAATAGTATAATTGGTGTTACAAATATTATTATTTTATTATGATGAATAGTATTTGTGTTAAAAAAATTATTATTTTTTATTAAAATTTAAAATATTCGTATAAAAAATAGTATTATTTATGCTATAAATATTATTATTTTATTTATAATTAATAGTATGAATATTGAAAATATTATCAGTTGTGGTATAAAATATTAATATTTTTATTATAAGTAATAATATTATAATAACAATGAGAAGCGGAAACCTAACGCTTGTGCTGCCTTTGCGCCACGTGGCATTGGGGCTGTCATAGCTAATCAGGCCTTTGCCTGGATCAAGGGTGATCATTTTCGGTTCGGTTTGGTTTTTATCAAAAAAACCGAATTTTTTTTTTAAAAACCGTAACTGAACTGAAACCGGTTCAATCTGGACGATTTCAGTTCGATTCAGTTTTTTAGGACAAAAACCGGTTCAAACTGATTTGGCTTGGTTTTTTCGGTTTGGATTCGGTTCGGTTCGGTTCGATTTTAGGCTTATAAAACCGAAACCGAACCGAACCGGTCGGTTTTTTAAATTTTAATCAATTTTTTTCATGGTTTGGTTTTTTCAGTTATTTTTTTTTGTTTTCTCAGTTTTTTTGCTCACTCCTAGCCTAGACCCAAGCGCCAGGTGGCGCTCGGGTTTGCCCGTGCAATGGCTGGGTAGCCCTAGCGCCAAGTGTCCTTGCGTAGGTAGCATCAGGTGCCCGCTCCTCATGATCTACAGCCTCACCAAAACTTATGCTGATCATTTTCTCATGAATCATCCCTTCAATGCCAAATGCACCCCCGTGAAAAAAACAACCCCACACCTCCCTCGCTGCCCTTGCAACTTTTTGTGTTAAGGGTTGGGCTGCAATTACAACTCCAATCCATAGTGCTATGAATCTATGTAAAGAGTATATTATATAATTTATTATTGTTTTAAAACTTATACAGGCTTGAGGGCTCTCTCGGTGTTCGAATTGTTCTAGTTTTATAAAATTAAAAAAATTTAGTCACTAATGTGTTGATTTTTTTATTAAAATTTTTTTATTTTAATTATTTTTTTAAAATATATTTTTTATCCTTTTAATATGTAACTTGAGCTTTACTTGAATTTTAAAACTATAGGTTTTATAATCATGATACATGGAATTATTATCATGGTAAGTATGCCATCAATTTTGCTTTCACGTGCAAGTATTTCTTTCCTATTTTCCAACAAGTCAATGGTTGATGTGCTTTCTTTTTTCTGCCTGGCATTTCTTTAAATTTGTTCATTCCATGCCAGACCAAAGTAAAGGCAAAATGATTGATGACACTTTTTTGGGATTGCTGTGCTGTGTAATACGTATCTGCAAATACTTATCCATGCTTACATTTACAGTGCCCGATAGCCTAAAGCCTATATTTATTTTCACAACGGCTCAAGTTATTCCCTTAACAAAATATTTTAATAATAAATATAGTATATTTATTAATTATATTTTATAAAATCAAAATTACCTTAACATCCGAGCTTTGATCTTTAATGTGTTGCTTCGCCTAGACTTAAATGACTCGGCACCGCTACTGTGCATGCCTATGCGCAAACTTCAGGAAAGTCATCCATCTTTTTTTGAAGTTCCGGATTCCGATAAGTAAACACAATCATGCTAACAAATCCACACGCATTTCATATGCAATAGCACAATTGTGCTAGCTCACCAAACCACTAATTTCAGAGTCGACGTTTCGTTACAAAGAAAAATCTAAAAATCTCATAATGACTTGAACCAAGTTTGTAGATATGATCCATCCATGCCTGAGATCATATGGCACTGGAAGATATGGATCAGGGCTTCAGAGATAAAAGCTAATCCGCTTAAGATTATACAACACTGAAAGAAAGGTAAAACAATAAGTCTGTTATTAGATTGTGCTGCACACAATCACCTAGGAAGGCTGCGCAAAGGAAAGTTCCTTAGTGGATTCTCCCTTAAGAGATCTGTTTCCCTGCTAGTTCAAAAATCAAGAAAACTAATCAGTTCTCACTAAGAAAATATATCCTCTGTAATGTTTAGCACATCCTTGAGTGGACAGTGAAATAGTCATGCAACTAGCACTTACTTCTTAATGTCTAGGCCATCTCCCTGCCTCAGCTTCAACGTCGAAGACTTGCCATCATGATCATGTGATCTATCCATTCTGATAAGACAAGATAACAAGTTAACAACAGAACAAGGAGACTAACATATCAACAAGCACTACATATATAGATGCAGAAGAATTGATGCAATCTCCTTGATGGAGAATTGTCTCCATCAATTGACAAATTATTATTTATCCCTTAGAACAATGGTATTACTCACTCTGTACATTCCTCGTCAACAAACACTTCAATGGAGGCGCTTGCAGTTACCCCTCCAGTTCTAGCTCCAGGTCTCCGAGGAATCTGAGAGAAGGCATCTTCTCAAAGTTTAGTGCCCGCCTATTGAAAAGGAATTCAGATGAAAAATTGTATGGAGTGTTTTTGAGAGATGAAGCCACCTTGTATGTTGTCCATTTGGTAGGCAATGCACTATTTTCCTTGTCTCTCTCTTCTCGAGCTCCAAGAGTGCTCCAAGGACTCAAATCTATCTTGGACTTGCCTGATTGATGTCCTGGCATGGTGTCAATACTTGTTGTGTCTTTGAAAATAGAAAGGGGAATCTTTTGAGTCCTATAAACGGGATCAGAAGCAAGTGTGTTAGAAGTTAGAACGGAAATCCAAATGATAATGCCAACCGAGTTTGCTTCCATCAACAATAACAAAAATTCGAAATAAAACACATATCAATAGGCATATTCGGTTGAAACACTTGCATACAACATGCGTCAATGTTTCACATGGGTAGGGAAGAGGAATCATGGCACAGATTCTTTAATCAATGCAAACAAAATTTGCGATGGCATAAAGTACTCAATTGCAAGTCCATAGATGTATTTATGCATCTCAATCATAGCAATAGTCACTTCTCAACTTTCTTTTGTATTCCTGAAACACTGAATGAACCAGTCAGCTGTTCACTTTTAAGCAAAGATGCTGACATCATAAAAGTTTCTACATTTCCGAGGATGTATTAAGAGGAAGGAACATGCTGACATTCACGAGAATCTATCACAGCAAAGGAAACTTGTGCCTTTGGGCATTAGTAAACTTTGACATCAAATTATATATGGGCTTGTTTCCACCTTTCCAATCATTTTCAATATAATTTTTAAATATTTATTAACTTCCAGTTACTACAATTTTAACTGAAGTTACTTCCGCTGTGGAAACATTTGTGGCAGACTTCGTATAACTGTTGTATACCAAATCAACCTAGTGTGCAATGCGAAAAGGGACCACGGTAGAACTTGTGCACAGCTTCTAAATGGATGTGCTACTTCATCCCAGTTGGGTAACAAAATAAGCAAGTTTTTAGAGATTCATATATACATGCAGGCTGGCAGATCAATTTCATTTTTCCTTGTTCAAGAAGCAAATCCTTGAATGGAACAGAAAGGGGAACTAGGAACTAAAAGAAAAGTAGCAACTCTAAAACCGCATCCTTACCTGTCTGGCTTCATTTGTTTCCTTGCAAGTTCAGATCTCTCCATATTTTGCCTCCCTGCAACATTGGTGAGTGTTAGCAACAAATTCAAAATGGCAGATTAGAGCAGTAGAAACTTACGATTATCTGCAGTGGACAGGACAGTTCCAAAGCTTCGGACTGGCAAGTGACTTTCTCCAGAGTCGTCCTAAGAAGAAGGAGAAATGAAATAATAAACCACTTCCATTTGTTTGATCATATATCAACTAACAAAATAATTTACCAAAGCCGCATACCTCCACAACATTTGGTTTTCTCATCGACCTAATAAGAAACTTCCTATAGGCATCCTTCAATTTCTCTACTGGTTGAGCATCCCTATAAAAGTAAACGCTCATTGAAAATTGGAAAAGAAAATTTTATTTGTATAGACAAGTCCATCAAACTGAAGGATAAGTAACTTCAATGTGGTTGCTTTTGATGGGAGAAAAAAACAACAGAACTTAAACAAGAAATGATTTTTGCAGAGATGAGATATCAGACCATGAAAAAGCTTAGCTGATGATAACAAACAAGAAACAAGATCGTCTCCTCATTGCTTTCACGCACCATAAAACTTTTCCATGTATTAAATTACAGTCAGTTATGTGTGGATCCTTATTCTCTCATTGCTTTCAAAAGTCTAATTGTTATTGTTTGCAAACACAGCTAAACACTCAAATGCTCACAAGCTGTCAAGCACAAGAATAGCGAATTAATTTAAATGGTGCTGAACTGCAACAAATCTAAAAGTTTGAGCGCGCACAGAGAGTTAGTCCCAATAACTGCAGCTCGGACAGTTTCATTTTGCGATATAATGTTTGATTACTTTGCTCTTTAACCTACTTCAAATGCTGTAGCAGGCAAATACTACTGCCTATGCAACTTAACTAAGTGAATATATAATGAAGATGTTGAATCATCAGTCCTGATTGTGAGGGAGTGGTATAAATCCATGTAAAAGCCTTATAAAACAACTCCAAGCCCTTGAGCAATCAAGCCAACTCAGTCGTATAGAATTAAAATATTGGAGGAGAGAGACTTACCTAGATATCCCAAGATTGAAAATGTCGTTTGCAATTTTCATCTTAGACTTGGATTCCATATGCAAAGCATATGCTAAGTAATAAGCAGAATGTGACTTCCCAATTTCATTTGCTTCAAGAAAATTGTAAATGACTTCTGCATCAGCACAATTCTCAGCCTAACAGAAAAAGAGAAGCACTATTTTCATCAGGACAAAGAATCTCCAAAAAAATTGAAAACACGGACAGGTAAAGAGTGAAAAATCAATAAAAACCCACATATTCTAACCAAACTTTGAGGTAACGGAGATCATCCTTGTACCGGTCGGAATGCCAAAAAGCACGCACGCATTGTTCGTATATGAGTATGAGGCCTGAGCAGTCTCCTCCTGGTGGGAATGCCTCTTGAACCCATCTTATACACCTTCAAACATCACCATAGCATTTCATTAATTAATGAATAATAATAATAACAGGAAAAATAAAAGTAGGAAGGAGAGTACTCACTGAATCCATGGAAAGAGAGGATCATCCCCTTTATACTCATCAATCGCTTCTATCAACTTCCTAGACTCATGAAATTAAAAAGTGAAGAGAAATCAAATCAATAAGTAATGAATATAATGAAAGGTGGATAGAGGATGGAGGAGCAGGAGGAGGAGGAGGACCTTCGGGTGTCAAGGAGAGATTTCTTGAGTTGATAGTCCGCGTGGGATTTGAGGGCTTGATTCAAGAGGCCAACATTTCGGCCTCTTTTCAGGGGTCTTACATTTTCTTTGAACAGTTCCCACTCGTTACCCGTCTCTTGTTTTGTCGCAAGAAACTCCGTCTCTGCATCCAACTTTTCCATCTCCATTTTCTCCCTTAATGACTGCTGCTGCTTCTCCTTCTTCTTCTTCTTCTTGAATCTTGAGAGAGAGAGAGAGAGAGAGGGAGATTTTAAAAATGAGATTACTAGCCGTTAGTTATAAATATATATAGATGAACTGATTTGTGGAGGGTGGAAATCTGTGCCCTTCCTTTCCTGCGGCCCCTACCATTTTAGACTCCTCTCCTCTCAACAAATTTGAAATTGAAGTACTGTTCATTAAAAAAAAATAAGGGACTCCAGGTCCACTGCTTGGTTTCAAAGATTTCAATTCCGGGGGTCGAGTTATTTTTTTTATAAAATAAATAAAAATATTTAATCAATAACAAAGTTAATTTAAGTTAACTCTATGAATACTGAGTGATTCCTGATATAAAATTAAATTAATTAAAAAAAATCACAAAATTCAATATCTAGTAACTAAATATAAAAGAATAAAAATAAATAAAAATTTAAAAAACCTGACTCAGGTCGGATTAATTTTATAAACCCGTTAAATACGATATGAGATCAAGATTTTAAAATATTTTTTTTAAAAAAACCTAAAAAAACTGAAGTTAAATTTAAAAAATGATAAAAAAAACTAAGTCAACATGTGTTAACTTGCCCGATAAATTAATATCAAATGATAAAAAAAATAAATTTTAAAAAGGATTTAAAAAAAACCGAACTTAATGCAGGTTAGTCGTCAAAATTGGTAGATCAGATCATGAAACTGAGATTACCCTATAAAATACAGACCCGAAAAAATTACAAAGCAAAATTCTAAACCCTAAAAATTTTAAAAATAAAATTAAAACAGCGAGGATTAAATCTGGCACAAAGAATAATTGAAATGAACTAATTAAGGATTAAATTGAAAAACGAAAAAGATGAAGAAAAAGATTTTTAAAAAATAAGGATCAAATTGAATACAAAAAATTAAATGATATTAAATGTTAAGGGATGGAATTAGAAAAAAAACTTCAAGAAGCTTTAAAATCAAAACGAATAGAACTCAAAATAATAATGACTAAATTCAAAATAAATACAAATTGAATGACACAACTAAAATTTTAAAGGTTGGGCATGAATACTAAGGCCTGAAAGAGAGAAAAAA